>Ga0307518_10000623_pt1 | contig 26622 bp, 11 predicted proteins | sample 25_EM_MG_FD_203889 | JGI IMG/M metagenome (GOLD analysis project Ga0307518, IMG submission 203889) | Populus trichocarpa ectomycorrhiza microbial communities from riparian zone in the Pacific Northwest, United States - 25_EM | ecosystem: Host-associated > Plants > Roots > Unclassified | place... | reverse complement strand
TAGAGCCCGTAGGATTAGTCGAGGTACGTGCAAGCTGGCCCGGACACCCACGTTAAACTATATATATCTTATTTGACTCTTTTTTTTTTGACTCATTTTTTTGAAAAAAATATTTTATTAATTATGTTACTCCCAATAGCATAATCAATTAAAATTTAAAAGTTTGCACTACCCTTAAAAATAAAAATAAAAAAATGAAATGTCATTTGAAATTTGAACGTTGCAATCTTATTTAATTGCAACAAGTGATTCAACAAAACTAAGACGGAAGGATGGTGTTCAACAGTGTAAAACATTGTGCACACTGCACACGTTCATAATGCACTCTGGCATCAAAAAGACTACCGTCGGCTCATGTAGGAGGCCGCACACGCCGTCTCAACCTTGTTAACATCTTCGCATGCTGGCGTGAATAACGCACATGCCATCTAATTTTTTTTTTATTCCTTTTTTTTTATTTCTTTTCCAGTTCTTTTATGCTAATTCAATATATTCACAAATTTAATTTTTTTATTTAATTTCTAATTCTTTTTTATAACTCTACAATTTAATCTCGATTCTCATTCAACATAGGGTAATTAAGGCCCAATTAAGACCTAGAAAGAGAATAAGAAATGAAAAAAGAAAAAGACATGTTGACCAAACAAGTTATCTAATTAGTATTATGCCCATGACCTGGGTTGTGAATTTCATGAGTTAACTCAAATTAACCGGTGTCGATATAATATAATATATTTTTAAATTTCATCTCCAATTCTTTTATAACTCTTCGATTTAGTTTCAAATTTAATCCAACCTTAGATCAATTAAGATCCACTCAAGACTTAATTAGGAAGAGAATAAGGGAAGAAAAAAGAAAGAGACATATTGTCCAATCGGGTTAACTCGTTGTGATCATGTCCATTACTCGGATTATAAATTTCATGTGTTAACCCGGGTCTGTACAATATGTCGCCATCTTTTAATTTCACTCTCTAATTTTATTTAATTATTTGACAGTCCATTATTTCACATTTAAGCTAGGATTAGACATAAGTTAAAACGACGACGACGTGAACTTTTTTTTTTTAACTAGATCACCATCTTTTCATTTAACTCCCTATTCTTTTAATTTAATCATTTATCAATCCATTTTTTCTCATTTAAGCTAGAGTTAGGCGGAGGTTAAAATGATAGCGATGTGAAATTGTTTTTAACTAGATCGTCATTTGAATGGAATGACTGGTCTACTTTTGGTCCGCAAGGTTAAATAAGTGACACCATCCTTTATCTTCATTTATTAATGCAAATGATGGTCAATTATTTTGATTTGATACATTGTTCTAGTTTTTAATCATCATTTCAAATGTTTTATCGCATGGAAAAAAAATAACGATGTTCATAGTTTTAAATGCATTAATTGGTTTTTGATTCGACCCGCAGCGAAGCACGGGTTCCGAATCTAGTTATTAACAAAACACTAAGAGTTGATGTTTTTATTATGGACCACCTTACAAAACACTATTCACTTTAATAGTTCTTTGTTTTTTTGTTTTTTTAAATAAAAAACACTAGTTTTTTTTTAAAAATGAATCTTATTTTTGTTTTATTCACTTTAATAAAGCACTATGTTTTTTTTTTCAATTTCAATTTTATCTTTTAATAACATTTTGTTTTTTTAGATCAAACTTTGTTATTTTATTTGATTTGCTTTTTATAGGGTTATCTCAGTCTCCTAATCAAGGTCGCAGGTTTGACAGGTTTACCCGATTGATTCGAGTTTTTTTTTTCAATTTCATCCTTCAATATTTTATTAATTGAAAATTAGACTTCACGATTTGTTTTGCTTTGATTTGCTTTCTATGAGATTATCCCAGTCTTATGACCCAAGTCATGAGTTTAACAGGTTAACCCGAGTTTACTCAGTTTATTTTTTTAAAATTGATTTTTTTTTTTAAATTTCAACTTTCAATATTTGTTTGATTGAAATTTGTGTTTCATAATTTGTTTCGATTTATTTTTTATGATGTTATCCTAACCTTATGACATGGGTTCTAGGTTTATTGATTAACATGGGTTGACGTGAATAGTTTTCAGTTTGATTTCTATGAGGTTATCTTGATCTCATAATCTGGGTCAGAAGTTTGATGTATTAACTCGGGTTGACTCAACTCAGTTTTTTGTGTCTATGTTTTTAATTGATTTTTTTTTCAATTTCATCCTTTAAAATTGAGTTGATTGATAATTAAGTTTTATAATTTGTTTTGATTTGCTTTATATGAGGTTATCTTGTTCTCATGACTCGAGTTGCGGGAGGTTAACCCGGGTTGACCTAGGTCTGTGTTTAGATTCTTTTTTTAATTAATATTTTTTTTCAATTTCATCCTTTAACATTAAATTGGTTGAGAATTAAACTTTATAATTTGTTTTGATTTACTTTTTGCGCTGTTATCATGGTCTCATGACCATCATTATAGATTTGGTAGGTTAATTCGAGTTAACTCGGGTCAATCTAATATGTTGTCATCTCAATATTAAAAAAAAGATATCGTATTAAATTTTTTTAATCAAACTATGTTTTTTTTTTCCAGTCATTTTGTTTGTCTTTGAATTCGTCAAGCTGATCAGTTCATATTAGATCAACCTCTACCCAATTTAAATTTTTTCTACTAAAAAAATATTAACAATATATATATATATAAACTTTCATTTGAACCACAACGTTGAACAATGATCTAATGTTTTTGTTAGAAAAGGTGTTAGGTATTTTTCTATAAAAGATATCTTAAATCCTAGGCGAAGGCTCCTAGCAAGCTGGAGTAACCTTTATCAGAATCCACTGCCTAATGTCTAATTAAGATGTTTTTGAACATAATTTGAACTCCTCCAAAAAAACTGGAGTGCGGACACTGCTTGTGGAGCATGCCTCAGAGGGGAACAACCTTTTTAATTCAAAAATACTTCAGCAAGGTCAACAGGTGAACATACAAAAGACATGGATGTTATGTTGAATTAGGTTAGTTAAGCAGATCGGAATTTAACTTCCCTGAAATAGGTTACTTGCAGGAAATTCTGTCGTCGCATTTTTATATGCCCTGCTCTTTTGTAGCGAGCATGAGGTGTTTAGCATTGCATTATACAATAGCCCTTTATTTCACAGAATACCAATTTCTATGAAGAATAGCTATCAACATCAAAGATCATTGGGATGCTTCAAAATGACTAGCAAGTTCATAAATAGCATGGAGGAAGGTGGTTCAGATCTATGTGAAAAATTGACATGCCTGGAGCGAAATGATCAAAACTTTGCTGACAAGAAATTACTAATGCCATAATCAAAGATTTCAATATACAGATTAAAATGGAGGATAGCCTGAGTAATCCAAGGATTGCACATTAGAAGACACTGCAACTTATCTGGATAGTTGTTGGGTGCAGGGCCCCAGAGTTCCCTGTCTGAGCTGGTAGAGGTTGAGATATGCTTTTCAATGACTACAAACATTGATGACATCTATATCTACTCCAACGAAAAGGAGAGGTTACCAAGGACACCAAAAGGTATATTTTAATCGCCATGATTGCTTCGACTTGTCATTCATCGATGATTTTCTGACGTTCCAAAAACAGCAGGATCACTTCTCCGTGTATTCTGCTGTTAACATTTTGAAAAACAGCATAACAAATATATTTTTTTTAAGAAAAGAAACAAGATTTCAACTTCATCTCTAGCTGGTATTTTGTCTTTGCAACTTAACAAGCAAGTCTAAAGTGAAAGCAGAACTAGGGGAAGAAAAGAAAGAGAAGGGGATTCTATGTTCATTAAAACCACCAAATTCTGCAATGATTATAGTGGTGGAAGATCCCATAAAGCTTCAATAGGATCATAGACAGCTTCCATGTACTCTTGAACCCCATTAATTGCGTATAGAGATGCTGATATCTGTCTCTCCACCTTCATCCTATCAAATTCTGAGAATTCCGAGTCACTTGCCTCGGGTAGTACCACACTTTTTGGAAAATCCAGTACTTCCTGTGCATATGAAAACCGATCGAATAAAGGTCCAAAACCCCGTGAAAGATCAGACTGAGAAGAACCCAGCTTGAATTCCTCAATGCAATTGCGCAAATCCGGTTTATATGCATCATCAAACAAGTGATCCGTTTCATGAATTGAACTGGAGTAATTATCACTCATGCCAGAACTGCTGCTGCTGCTGCTGCTAGTGGTGATAGTACTACTTGTGGTAGTAATGGTACTAGTTGGTGGAGTAGAGGCTTCCGCAGTTTCTTCTTCACTATGTTGTTGTTGGTCTCTCCTTTTGTTGTTGAGGAGATTTCGAATCCGGGAAGCAAGAGGAGAATCCACGGACACATGAGTGATGAAGTTGGTTCGGGTGTTGGATCCACGAAGCAGGCAAGCAGCTTCATCGTAAGCTCGTGCAGCTTCTTCAGCTGTCTCAAAGGTTCCTAGCCACATCCTTATCTTTTGTGTTGTGTCTTTGATCTCAGCCACCCATCTACCAGAAGTTCTTTGCCTAACACCAACAAACTTGTTACTGTTGCTGTTTGGCCTACCTCTCCCCTTGAATTTGCTTGCTTTGCTAACTGGAATGCTTGCATTTTTATGCTGCTTTTGTTGCTGGAAATGAATTTCCATTCCAAATTTGTCCAGGCAACAAGATAGGACTAAGAGGTTGGATTGGAAAGAGATGTTGGTTTGATTTAAAGAAGAGATGACAAAAAGAAAGAGCTGTTGTACTGACTTCAAAGGAAGCGTGGAGAGCCTTGTCTACATGTCCCCGTTTGGTTTTCAATGGAGATATTTATACGGTTCAAACTTGAAAGGATGCCTTAAGGTTTTTTTAATGTTCGAGCTGGTGCTTATATTAAGGTCTTAGAAGAGTTGTCTTTAGTGTTTGTAACCTTCAGGCTCTATCATTTTTCATTGAAGACAAGCTATCTATCAAAGGAGAATTATTTCTTCCTAGTACTTTGACTGGTGCAATTATGACTGGTTTCTCCTGGGATTAGGGTGCTGAATTTACAAGCAGTAAGGTTGCCAGCCAGATTCATTGTCATGGTTACCATCAGCATGAAACTTAAAAAAGTTGAAGCAAATTTGTATGAAGATGTAACATCATGAAACATATTTTAACCCAGCCACCTCTTTTTTTTCAAAAAACCAAAAAAAAAAAAAAACCAGAGAAAAGCATGCAACATGACAGAACCTTTGTAATTAGTATATTATCTATCTCAAGCCCTTTGGCTTGTATCTTTATGACTAGGTCAAAATGTGACGAGAGGGTCATGAGGGCCAGAATGGTGCCACTTGGAGGCACCAAAATGATCTTCCAGATGACCCCAAAAACTAAGGTCTAAACCATGGCTTACGAGAAGAGAAATTGAGGGCATGGACTCAGTCATGCGGTAAGCAGACAAGGAATGTCTTATCGTGCACGCCGCTTTGGTTCTAACCTACTCTCCCTTGCATCACCAGACAAAAACACAATGCTTTGCATTATAAAATTCAGAGATTCTTAGTTATCTTTTTTATTCACATTAATCATTTACATACTCCACTTGTTATAGCTTGGTTATGACTAGGTCAGAATTTGGTTTTGACTATCCAAGGATGATATGTATATCTTCATGTTCTTAACAAAGTTTAATTAAAAACTGCTGGCTCCTTCATAGGTAACAGTGTTAGTGCCCAAGAATGCATGCAGAGATCAGCACTTCTGTGCTAAAATGTGTACTGATCAGTGCGTTGGATAATTTGACACCTTTGCTCTTGGGAAGTTGGGGCTGCTTAATTACTCGGCAAAATCCTACGAATGAAGCCAAGAATTCAGCTGATCATCCTTGTCCACCACTGCACCGTCACAGAATTAGAGCTAGCCCTGACCAGGAAAGCGTCAAAAGGGTTTTAATATTCATATCAGTATCATAGTACTCTTCTGGTACAAATTTCTGGGATGACTGATAAGTTAAGCTATATGAATTTCAGTGTGTGCATAACTTTGTCATCGTCCACGAAGACTCAGGATCGAACAGCCATGAAAGATAACGAAAAAACAGTCATGCTACAATTAGCAGCAGAAAATAGAATAAAATTTAATCTGCAGGTTGTTGAATAATAATTACAACCTTCTTGTTTCATGCATTAATCAATTAGATTATTTTTTTTAAAAAAAAGAAGAAGCTGAGAGCTGAGACAATATTGTCGCTTTCAATGGTTTTCATTTTCCATATAAAGAAATGCAGGGCTGTCTGAACTGAAAGATGCCTCTTCATTTGGTTTTTTCAGGCCTGGGGAGACCATCACTATAATTCTTGATATTGACCTCCAAATTAATGAGATTTGTTCAAGAGGAAACGAATACTAAAATGCAAGTTGGCGTCTATAATAAATCAAAGAAAGTCTCTCTCTGTTTTCCTTTCACTCGCAAGAATCTCTTCTTTCTTGATTCTTGGTACATTAGGTTTAGAAATCAGCAGCAGACAGCAGAAGCATTTGAAACTATCAGGCTGATGGAGTCTCTTCATCTAATAGGAGATAAACTTAGCTAACCTTATTCTTCGTTCAGGCATGACGACAATAAGTTATAGCGATCCCTTACAAATCCTCACTTTTCAAGAAACGTCAGCCTTCCAAGAATTTAAATGTATTTTAACGTTAGCAACAGCCTCATTGATCATACCGGCGACCCCAGCGACAGTTTATTCTTCTCCTGCAACAAACAAAAACCAATAGCACTTGAGGACAAATTCTCACTTTTCCAAACAATGATCCCACCAATGTAGTCTCAAATTTAAATGTAATTTTCACGTACTTGTTAATTTCCATTAATTTCTCACAAAGAAAAGCCAAAATAAAGCTCCAATAAGTAAACTAATAGAAGATTCTTGCTTGATCGTCCCCTGCCCTTAATGGAGAAAAAAATTGTTTATTTTGGTCCTAAAGTTAAATGCATTAGGGTTTATTTTGGAACCTAATTGGGGAGGAATTAATCGGCACATGGAAATAGATGGAATCTATTAATCATTTGAGACAAAAATGATAAATTAAAAGGGTTTCTGATTCAATTGATATTGGAGTCATACATCTGAGATTTCTCTAATAATTTCCCAACAGCAGTTTATTCTCCTCTGCACAAAAAACAAAAACCAGGAGCACTTCCGGCCGAATCCTCACTTTTCCAGAAAATCCATGGTTGACAGTATTGAAAGTATAATTTGTTCGAGGAAGGGCCAAACTGAGAGCATCTAGTCAACTCTTTTCAGATATGCCGAACTGAAACTGGAGGTGGAAATACCACAAAAACAGGCAGGGAAACTACCACTGTTGACATTGAGCCGCCACAAAACAAGATGTTCGGCCAGCTTGCTTCAAATCCCTCAAGAAAGCGTTTTAAGGTCACTAAACTTTTGAAAGTGATGGGAACGAGCAAGCAAGATCTGCAACATACATCGTCAAAGAGTTAGCAACAAGAGGCAGGAGGCTGGTATGCAGGCACCACATGTATTAAAATTGAAATTACAAAAACCTGGAAGATTGCGAAGCTTGCTTATTCTATCAAGATTCTTTTTATGAAAAAATCAGCGAAAACAAGGCGGCTTCCCATACAAAGGGGGAGAGCTAGAAAAACCATGGCAAGGTAGCAAGGTCAGCTTGGTATCAGAAGAGAGGAAAAACTGCAGATTTTTTAGCCTTTATTGAAAAGGTATATTTAGATACATTCTATAGCAAACAATCTTCATGGCCTGTATTGATCCACTTCATATCCAGAAAAAAAGGTTTAGCACCAAAACTGTTACAAGAATTGCCCCACTGACAAGCCTCAAGCCCACACGAACTTCGAAGTCACAGACCTGTAAGTTTATAATACTCTTAATGCCACCTATACAAAACCAATAATAGCAATCATCGTATACACGTTCTATGCCAAAACTCTCTTTTCTCCCACAAATGGAGAACCCCTCAGCAGAAACCCCCGCTTCCAGGAAGGGATGGAAGATCTAGCACGCACCACGCCAGCTGAACTTATGCAGCAGCTTCCACATAAAACAATTACGTTACACACCAATTCTGAATGAACTTGGAAGGGACACACAGCTGCTTCAAAGAGAACAATGGCATGGCCATAGGTGCAAGACCAATTAATGACAGATGCAGCTAGGAAATAATAATGAATCCCAACACTCCAAACGAACTAAGAAGAAAGAATAGATTGCAAGGCAAGTTGCTGCTGTGGTTCCAAGGACGACCAAGTTGAAGCTAGGGTAGCAGGTGGTAGCATTTGCTGAAGTTGTCTCAACAGATTAATCATTCGACTACCAGTTTGCTCTGTTGCCAACTCTTTTCCTGCACATATGACCTACAGCAACAATGTTGCCATGAGAAAACTAAAACAGGAAATTAAACAATGGAAACATTCAATTTCCAGAAGCAAGAGATAAAGGAAAGTAGAACAGAGAAAGACTATACCTCAGCAAAAACTCGGACTATTTTGGGAAGGTATTGATTGTTTGACCCAAAAAGTTCTCTATCGGACCTGTAAGAAATGGCTTTTTTTGAATATTTTTGTGCACTTAAATATAACCAATCCAAGTATGAGGTAGAACAATAAATTAGGTAAAACATGCTTTACAAACATTTTCCATGTCCCAAAGTTTACCTTTCTACCATTGAGCAAAGCTGATCATGCACAACCTTGGCTTCAATTAAATCGTTTTTTATTGGCAAGCAGCTCAACCAAGCTGGAACTATCTGCAAAACAAAGAGCATGTGACCACCGGGGAGAGAGATCATGGGGGCAAACCAGGAAAATGAAAAGTCAAACCGGTGAAATAATAAAAAAAAAGTCCAAAAGGCAATTAATATTAACACATAGAAAATGAATTTATGCACATGAGCATTCATCATTCCACATGGGAAAGGTAAATTTGCTTCCAAGAACAAAAATCCAATTTGCAATTCAAACCTAAACACTTCTAAGCCTTTAGAATGTTGTACATCTGGAAGATAAAATCTGGCAATCCAAGATAACATGCAGGACAATAGAATCGTCTATGAAATTGTTTGCTAGCTTTTTTGGGAGTAGGATAGAGATGGAGGACAAACTCTAAGCAGAAAGCATTGTAGGCCACCATGGGCTTGTGGAAGAGAGGATAAATTACAAATCAAATACGTTCTTATGAGATGAAAAAACTACTTAAGCCATAAAGACAGAAAAGATAGATGATCAAAATCAGGCCAAATATGCTATATAAACCAGAAATTAACGAGATCAGAAGCAGGAACTCTAGCAAGCTATCTGATTACTGTGGAGCAGACTGCATGTTGAGCAATAATGTATTCATATTCAGTTTGCTCAAAAAGAGAGAGCATGTTGAGCACAAGCACACACCTATATATATATTGAATACCATGCAACTATAACACCATCTCATTACACCCTTGATTTCAGCCACTGGACTGGAATCTTGTTCTTGTCTTTTAGTCGATTTTGTCTTTATTCAAGTTTCACAATAGTCCTTTACAACTTTAGTCCTAGGCTCTATAACCAAATTTAAAACAGTCCCTAATCTAATATATAATTTTCAAATATTTAACTTTGTAAAAGCAAAGGTAATAAATTCATTTTTTGTTCAAGAAAAAAACCTTGTTTGTTTAGCATGCAAGAAATTGTTTGTTGAGTTTTAAGTTCATTTTCATTTTTAAAGGCATTTATCAGGTACCTATTTCCTTAAAAATCTCATTCTGCCTCCTAAGGTATTTTCATCATTTTCATTTACTATCATTTCATCATATTTTTCATTTATCATCTCATTTGTTTGATATGAAAGTTAACCAAAAATAATATCATCACATTATGTTCTTAATGTCCTATTTCTAGTTTAAATAAACAACAATGTGATTGCACATTTTTAGAGTTAAAGGATCAAAATGCACTTATTACTCGCATAATTTTCTATGGTTGCAATGGGAAAAACATGATAAAATATGGTAAAATTTCTTTTCTATTTAAGAGCTTGTTTGCATAATTATAAGACCAAAATGTACTTGTACTTTTGTGTGCAAGGACTATGTTTGAAGACTATGCGAGATGGTATCATTTCCTACATATATAAAGAAAGAAGTACCCGTGCTGCATCTATGCTATCCCGATGAAACTCGCATATTTTTCCAAGAGCTGAAACAGCATTGTCATATGCCATTGTATTGTCTGAATGATGTGCATTAGGATCACTTATTACAGCATTCAACTGGGAAAGAGCCTCTGCAAAGAAATGCAACAAAAGATTCCCCTTGATAAAAGATGAAAGCAACAACTGCAACAACTCCAAGAAGGGACAATTATGCAAGTGACTAATAAACTACCTCCAACAAGTGGTTTAAACACAGATCCACCAAGCTCTGCGCAAATACCAATCCCATAAACAGCTGCCTGAAAAACATGGTATTCATTTTTTTAATAAAACCCACATTCACTAGAGAAGCAAAATAATAGAGGTAATCAGGACAAACCTGACGAACATCTGGGTTTTCATCATTGCAGGCTTCTAGTAAGAAAGGGACATAAGTACCATAATATCTGTACCACCAACATGAAGAATAAGTACACAGGAAGAGCTTAATCAAAGAATCAGGAGGGGTGATACTTACTTAAGAGCAGCTTCCTTAAAATGCTCCACAACATCATCAAATATACAAATGGCAATTCTCCTCTCTTCTGCTGTTTTATCCTTGCCCTGCATAATCAAAACATCCAATTAACAAGGCCACAGAGAAGTATTTTCAGAGGTGATCATGATTTTTCATGCATGCCTTGTCAAACATAATTAAATAAAGTATATTTACTGTGTTAGGGGCCAATTATCAACATCATTCGCTAAAAAGATTCAGTAAAAATTCCATTAACATTAAGGGGCAAAAGATGCATGCTAAATCTATATATGAGATGCTTATAATATTTTTATGTCCATAATTATATTGAACTGCAGACAGTTTTATCCAATTGGCCAAACCACTTGATAGGAGTTGCCAGACAGCTCCAAAGCTGTGCATGTCAAGTAATCCAATATTAACCTTTTCAAGGACTTGAGAAAGAAAGGTTAATGCAGGCAAAAGAATAAAACCACAAAAAAAATTTCCTACGTGCCAGGATGACTATTGAGTCATCAAACCATATACAGCATCCTTTTCCTCCTCCCACAAGGGAAATACAACAGACCATTGAGAAGGGAAAAATCCAATACAGACATACTTAAAACTGGGAAAAATAAGTCGAGCACATGCAGGAAAATGTTCAAGCAGTGGAAACCTACCAGAACAGAGGCCCTAAAGAAACACGGTTATAGAAGCAACAAAAGCTAAATTTAAAGTACAGCATGAGAATTGAGCCTAAAAATTGAAGGAACAAAACACAAGAATAATATTTGTAAATATTAAAGAACTTACCGACATAGGTGTTATGTAAGGCGAAAGCTCATCAAAGAAAGGCAGGAAAGAGGCCTTGAAGGTTTTGATCAATGTGCCCATGCAATTACCAACCTTCAACAAGAAAAGAAATAAAAGTTAACAATAATCATTTTATTTAAATATATACAAAAAAATAACCCATTAAATGATAAGCCAAAGATCCATGCACAAAAATTTCAATATTATACTCGATCAAAAAGTTCTTCTTCTAGCTCATTTTCTTCTTCAAGCAGCTCTCCTTCTTCGGCATCAAAGTCCTCTGCTTTGATCCTCTCCACCCGTTCCTGTTTTCTAACTGAGCTGGCTGTGATGACCTGCTTTATCTCCTCCACAATGGACCTTACTTGGCTTTCATCTAAAAGAGGTCCAGATACCTAAGGGAGAGAAATCCTATATTAGCAAAATTCAAACTTCCAAAATGATGCCTACTGCAACATAGATATAATAACCATTTTCACTTTTCATTCAACAATTATTCTCCACCAGATCATAATCAACTATAATACCAAAGGTTATCATGACTGGATGACAATTGCTTAGATTGAAGAAACTATTTGACACTTTCTCCTGCTCAAAAGGAAATCTCATTTCTGAAAAATTAATTTTCATAGATCTGAAAAGGCGAGAAATTAAAAAGTACAACTATTCACATACAAGAAATATGTGAAGTGAAATCGTAACATTGGGAATTGAGCCAGAAAATAGCATAAGATAAAAAAAATATGCAGCAGAAATAATCTATCTTAACTGGATGTATGGAGAGCATGTATTGCCAAAAAGTAAATGCATGGGCTGGTCAAAAGTCTCTAAAACACTTTCAACTGTAAGTATTACTTAAGCCACCCATTAAAAGAAATCAAAATCAAGCCATAAGCTCTCTTTGGCAGTAAGATCCCACGTCTCAGCAAATTGTCCACTGAGAGACTGAAACCTAGTGAAAAGGGTATTAGAAAATAACCCCAATGAAAAATGGAACTGTAATTGTTGGTTAACAGGTCTATATATTGACACCCAACCTTATAAATCAATCTCATATACCTGTATGCATTCAGTCAACGAATCCAACATGCTCACACAAATTTCTACCTCGGGCTCCTGCATGACACAAAAATACTATTTTAGTTGCGCCAATCATAAATCCAAAGAAGTATAGTGAAAGACCACTGTAAAACATGAATACACATCGAAGGTGTTAAGGCATTGAGACAAACAAATATACAACCTTGTGTAACGCCTCCACCAAAGCTGGAACTATATAGTCTGACAATTGCTTTATATAAGACTCATTATGCCCTTGAGATTGATCCTTCTCTACAGCTAATTTAGCGGAACCTAACAGCTCCGGCATAGCTATGAACAAGATAAAACAAAAAAAAACATATTGTTTTGGAAAAACTCCCAAATATGGATACAATCTATATGTTATGGATTATTAGAGGTAGAAAATCCTGCCAATCACCTGACACAGCTGCCTTCCTCACTTCTTCATGGAAGTAAAATTTAAGAAGAGGAACCAATGTAGCTGCAACCTGCATTATTCATGCATGGTTAGCTAGTAGCAAACTGACAAAAGCATAAAAAGAGATACCACCAAAAGTCTGAAACAATAGTAACCTGATCAATCCATGGGAAAAATCCTTCCTTCAACTCATCAGCATAGCAGCAAAGCATGTTACAAGCTGTAGCCTTTTCCTCCAGGACACTTGTTCTGATCCCTATTCTTTTATCCCCAAGAGTGATTGTTTCAATGCTGCAATAGGAAAACAACCTCAGTAAGAAATTTCAATCACATTGACGCTTATAAATTAAAGCAAATTTTCTAAATTCTTACGCCCCTTTTTTTTCCTTAGTACTAGAAAGCAGTGTGGACCATCACAAAACCACAAACTATTCTAGGCAATATACATAATAACTTTTATTATTGAAAGTGGTTTCTCCTATATAACTTAGCTTAGTGAAGACTCTTAAAGAAAAACATGGAGTTAAAAAGGAGGTTTGACAAGGAAAAAAATCGAAATAGACAAAGCAAATATGATATGTATTTTCTTTTCAAGGGTTTCTCTTAAATAACTGTGATAAATTTTAACTACTGGAGTGGACCTAGGTGCGGGGAAAATAGATGGGAGTTACCAAGAATATGTTCACATGTGGGAAACTATCATGTTTGGTTGTGAAGTACAGCAATGAAGCAAGTATATGATTAGAAGTAATGGAGCCTCTGTTTTTCAAGCACCAAGGACAAATATGACAAACAATAGCAATATTCTCTTTCCGTTTAGTCCACTTCCTTAAAGAATTGAAGGTAATGTTTGAAAGAGTAAGATGAAAAACTTGCTCCCTGTCACAGAGTGTCCTACTTGATTAAACAGGATCTAAGAAAAAGCACCTACAACGGTGACACAAAGCCATGTTTACATTTACTTCTTTCATATTCCACTTTATCTAATGGACAACTTAATGAGTGCTTTTCCTTTTAGTAAACCATTAAAATCTTTTAAATTTTGACAATAGACTAAGACAGGAAAAAAGGGAAGCCAGCCACTCATTGTGGGACTTAGGAAGCATTTTTTTTTTTAAGCATGGTAAACGAGGAAATTGCTTAAAAACCTCAATTCTGTTATTTAAGATTATCAAAAACAAAAGGCAAACCTGCCATCGTCGACATCATCAATATCAGCATCTGAATCTGCAGATGTAATGGTAACATCAGGCTTAAGCTGGGCAGACTGAAGCAAAGGAGGCATGACAACACTCATGTAAGGAAGAAAATCCTGTCCAAGGCACTTGCAAAGTCTGGCCCAGGCCTGCAAAATATATAATCAGTTGCCCCTTGATTTACAATAATCAGATAGCAAGATATATCACATAATCATACATTCAGCATTGTCTGAGGTTCTGAGCTAGTTCCTAATAGTTAAAACATACTTGTAACATGTAGCTTGTTGTAGGGTCATCTGCCTCCATTTGAGATCCTTGCAGAGACATCAGGACATCCATAACCTTTCAGAAACAACAAACACTCAGACTGTTGTTGTTCTATGAAACTTGAAAAAATGTCATGGCAATGACAATCTGAAGTATCAGCAGAAAAAAATAGATATAAATCCATAAGCACTAATCTAGAAGCAAGGAAGAACACGTAAGCACATCCAGTGATGTTCAGTAAAGAAGAAGACTGGCTTAACAAAGGTAATGAAAAAAAGTGAGGAACAAATCAGGCTTAATCAGATGAAACTAATTTAAGTATTCCTAACTCTACATTTCAATCAAGAAAATGCTAAATAACATTGGCCACCACAGTAAAAAGTTATGTATAGAACACATCATCTGTTATAGTTTTTACCTGCTTAGCATCGTCTCTAAATTTATCCTTTCCCACAGCCATCCCAACCAGACTAATGCACTCCATAGATTTTGCACGGAGCATGCGATTAGACTTGTCATTTGCATTGATCAATATAGCTTTTAAGTAAGGCATTACAGCATCATAGTATTTCTGGAAGTGCTCCTGTTAGAATATATATCATGTCAAAACAAAACAAGCTCTATTTTTAGCAATGGACTAATGAACCATGTGCATCTACAGAACAGGAGAATAAAAAGTAAATCAATCCCTCAACACAACCCAAACCAACTGTTCTAACCATGTCAACTTAGAAGCATATAAAAATAGAGCTGAGGTTATTGGATACATCAAATACCTGTCTTTTTAAACCCTCCTCACCCCGCACACCAAAATTAAAAAAAAAGGTACCTGTGATGAATCAGCGACAGACGCTAAAGCTGTCAGGGCTCCTTCTTTAACCATCTGCTTCCCATTCTGGATTGCATATCAAACAACATGGCACATACAAAATTAGCACAAAAATATTATTGAAAGAAAAAAAAAAAAAAAAAGGCAAATCCATTCTGCTTAAGGAGAAAATAAATCCAACAAGAAAATGCAAAAGGACTTTGTATTTCTATCTTAAATATCAAACATGACAAAATAACAGCTTAAAATTAATAAGCTCTCGGCATCAAAGTACCAATCATAACATAGCAATCTGAGATGGACTTAAAGGCAATTTTAACTGAATGAGTTGACCAAGTATCATGAGCAAGCCCAAGAAAGTGATTTCGAAATTTGGACAAAGTCAAACAAACCACTTCAACCCAAAAACTTAAGTTGTTGGGTGAGGCTTTGTCTAACACCCCCTCAGTTGAAAGCTCTTTAGGTTTGAAATTTACATAAGCCTACACTACTTTGTACTGAAATTAAAATTTTAATTAGAAATAATAAGGGTTATGAAATTCAAACTTGTGACGTTAACAAGGCTCTCATACCATGTTAAAGAACTATCTCAACTCAAAAGTTTAAGTTGTTGGATGAGGCACCAAAACAGTTTTATATTACTCTTTAATAGACAACATTCCATATATCCAATTTGTCCTTCGTCATTAGATGATAAGACATACAATTGTAAAAGTTAAGGTGTTAAGTTAATGAGGGGAATAGTCATATATACCTGAAGAAGTACGAGCAGTTTGCTAACAACCCCATCCAAGTATGGTGTCAGGATATCTGGCATGCAATTCTCACTGAAATTAAGCACTGCAGAAGCGGCATGGGCCTGCACAAAAAAATGACAATTATACACACTTCTGAGAATCTGAGTGCACAATTACAGTATCGAAATTTAAAAAATAATGCTATGCATGTGCGCCATTAGACATTGATCAATGTCCTTGTTACATATAAATGCATCGATCACCAGGTCCATATTCATTACAAAATAGCAACTCAAACTGCAGATAGAAAATTAAATGCATGATGTTGGGATGGGGATAGCACTACTTAGTATAAAATTTTACAGAGAGTAGTAAATTGGCAACAATTATCAAGGTCACGATATGTAACAGGTGCTCGGACCTGGACTCGAGGATTTTGAACATCATCCATGGCTCCAGCCAAAGCAGGCAGCACTAGCTGGTGATACTTCATTTGCAAATCTGGGCCCAAGTCTGTTGACAATTGTCCAATTGCATTTATAGCAGCCCATCTCACACGGGGGTGGGGATGTTGAAATGAATTCAAAACCATAGAGACTACGTGGTCCAGGTTCTTTATCATCACCTGCATCAACAATGACTATCTTGTAAGAACACACTTGAAAGTTGAAAGGGAAAAAAGAACAGGGTCATTTGGAAAACCTATAAATTTCTCAAGCATATTCAAAATATCAAGGTTACACAGAAAGAAAGCACCTAAAATAAAAGAAATTGTGCCTATCTAAGCAAGGTCAAGGGGCAGGCATTCTAATTGTGGCTTAACCTTTAGCAGTCTGTAAATGAATTTGTACTAATGAAAAATTTAAAGAAAAAGAAACACCGTTCATTGACGATTCCCATTACCACAATGCATAGCATTTATACCTTTGAGCAACCCTCAGCAATTTGTGCTAGAGCAATAAGCGCAGCATGAGGCTTCTGCCACTCCGGAGCAGTAAAAAATGCTGGGAAAACCTCTGAAGCAACAGGAACGACTGTATTGCCACCAAGGGCAATAGCCAACCTATCCAAACACTCTTGCCCAAACCCATAATTACTGGTCTCTCCCGAATCTTCATCTTCAGTCTCCGCACCATGCCATTGTGGATCATCATCAATATCCAACAACATCCCCATCAAAACCATAAACAGCCTATGCACAAATTGCGGCAACTTCCTCATCATCCCCGGAGCTCGATCTCTTGCTTCCGCCAAAGTAATCACAAATTCAATAGCTAAATGCCTGGTCCCCTCCTCTAAGCTCCCCGCCTCTGCAATTTGCAACATGGACCCTACAACCTCCACTATTTGCTTTCTCAAAAACCGTGGTTCCCCTCCCGCCAATTCAATCAACAATTCGAGCGCTTCTTGTGCTGTTGCCTCTTGATTTCCATTCAACGCCTCGGTCAAAGTCCTCATCATCAACGGCAACAAATCTTGAAACATATCACGATCAGAATTGTTTGTTAAACACTGAATAAAATTGATTGTCGCGTTCAAAGCCGCGATTCTAACTTCACCGCTCGTTGAATTATGCAAACAATTTAAAAACACTCCGTGAAGTGTAGCTAAGTGTGGAATTAGGGCTTCGCCGATGTATTGAGCCAATCGGGCGAAGATTAAAAGCGCTGATTCTTGGAGATTGTGATTGCTTTGAGCGGTAACACACTGGAACATGAACGGCAACAACTCCTGCCAGCCCCCATCGGGAAGAACCGAGGCGGCGAGTTCCGAGATTGTGTCGTTTATCTTTCTGGTGATGGATTTTGTGGTTTCATGTTGGAGAGAGGAGAGGAGAGAGTTTTTGATGATGGACCGAGTTGACTCAGTAAGTTGAGGGTAGAGGAAGGAGTCTTCGGTGGCAGAGGTGAGATGTTTCCGGAGGAGGACGGCGGACATGGCACGGATTTCGGGGAGGGAAGAGGAGGAGAGGAGTTGAGTGAGCCGGAGCAGGAGAGAGTCGGGGTGAGTTTGTTTGCAGAGATTGAAGAGGAACTCCGCTGTGGATCGTTGTTCGTTAGAAGAGGACATAAGGTGAGTTATTAAGGTTTCGAAGAGAGTGGGATCAGGTCCGAGAAGGAGACTGAGTTGGTGCAACTGAGTTGGATCGGTCGCCATTGAGAGCGAGTTTAGGGTTTTTTCTTTGCGGGTGTGTGGTGGTGGCTCCAAAACGAAGTGGAGGGAAGATTGGAGAGGAAAAGAAGGGGATTTTTTAAACTAGTGTGTAAGGGTTTTGGGACTTCTGTTCCTCAGGTTCCTTGTTGTGCGGTTGTGTGCATTTAGTGCACTTGATTTTCGCCACGTCAGAATGCTGATGATCAAAGTGGATGATAGGAAAGAAAAATACCATCTCGTTCCATAAAAAGAAAATACCATCTCATTTTATTTGGTGTTATAATTAATAGCAATTTCCATTCTATATTTTTATTTTCATAAAATAAAAACCAAAACCAAAAACAATTACTATTTTTCATATTTTTAATTAAAAAAATAAAATAAAAATATAAGTCATCAATTTTTTAAAAAATAGAAAAAAATGATTTTGGCATTTAATGGCTTCTTCTTATTATTATTAGAAAATGATAGATAACAACTTATTTGTGTATAATAAGATAAATAATGTAAAAAATACGTTTATAACTTCGTTTTACGAGACGAAATAAAATGCCGAAAATATCTAATTAATGATTGCCATGCACTATTTCATGTATGTTATGCTTAACATGTGTTTAAAAGTATCTTTTAAATATTTCATAAGATAGATATATATATAGTTTCAAGTAAAAATATATACATCAATTTATGTATTGTTTTTTTTATCTAAAAGCTGTAATGCTGGACAAAAAAGTTTTTATTTCATTATATTATGAATAATTATATTTCTAATTTTTTTATAAAAATATATAATATTTAAGGTACAAATTTTCATGTAATGACTTTAATACTTTGTTAGAAAACACAAAAAAAAAAAAACTATATAATATTTTATTGTATGTATAAGAATAATGAATTTAAAAAGTGATAAATTTAAAAGTGGTGCACTTTTTATCATATGAAAAAATAACATTTAATGTAATGCTACAATGCTATAATAGACACTTGGCACGGTTTATTTTTGTATTTCAAATTATATTTAAGTATATTTTAAAAATATATTTTGATTGAAAAGGCATTAAATTAATATTTTTAATGATTTTTTTATAGTTTTAATGTATTGAGATTAAAAATAAAAAATATTTAATAAATATTATTTTAAAATATTTTCAAATAAAATATATTTTTAAAAAATATTTTGCATTGTAATAATTGTTAGCCATTGGCCATGGAAAAGTTTTTACTTTTCTCTTTTCTTATACACGTGGATCTTAAAAAGATTTGAACAACAATTGATTAATTAATAAGTTATGTGACCCGCGCTCCACCGCAGGTCAAGTTTTTTTATTTTTCATAAAAGATTATATATATAAATTTTTTCAACGTAATTTAGTAGTTTAAAAATATAATAAATCAAAAAATCTATGCATACAAGTAATCAAATAAACTAAGAGTTATGTGTGTTAATCAATAAATAAATAAATCATCAATGACACCTAAAAAAAATACTTGAAAAACTAAAAGGTAAATGTGGATCAAGATATTTAATCTTGAAAAATAGGACATTAAATTGATTGAATAAAATAAAAAAAATAACATGTAAGGCTACACATATTAAAAATATCATATGAAAATAAATATTTTTTATTTTAAAAAACATGGATTATCTATATAAAAAAATAAAAATAAAATAATAGATAAACTACAAAACCTCTCAAAATATTAAATGCGTAGCAAAATAAAATCAAAGTTATATTTTATTATTTAAAAAAGGCCCTTAAAACAAAATAAACGAAATGAGGTTTTGTCCATTTTGTTGGTTTATAGTTTTCTAACCAGTCACGTCACTTTATTTCTTTTTAATTGCATTTTTAAAGTTATATTTTCATGATAACCATGTCAGACTCAAGGCGCTTGAGTCTGGCGGTCATGTCAGATCTAAGGTATGCCAGCAACAGACGACGCGTCACTTGCTGAGACATATGACGCGTCACCTGCTGAGGTAGACGACGTGCAACCTATTTTGCCCAAATTTCGGCCATCATAATAGGAGGAAAATCGAGGTTTATGCTCTTTTGACCTAAAAACTTGTTTTGCAACCCTTTTTTACCCAAAATATTTATAAAACACCCCAGAAACCATAAAAAACCATTCATGACCTCAAATACCCAAGACACCGCCCAAAAATCCAAACTCAACCCGAAATAAAAAATCAACTGGAGCTCAAATATATTTTTTAATGAACTTTTAAGATACAAAAACACCTAATATGAACTCCTCACATCAAATGGGACAATTTGACACAAAAGGCTCTTATTTTGGTGGCCTAAATCAGTGCAAACGACAAGTTTCTCTCTCTACCGCTGGAATCTGGCGACCCTTCTCCCTCTCCTCTCTTAACCAGGGATAAAAAAACAAAAATAAACATCTATACCAAAATAGAATTGGAACAATTTCAAGGGACTGCAATTGTATAATTCGCGTAATTGTTTAAGTTAGAGGACCAAAGTGAATGTTTTCAAAACTTATGGTATGTCACCTATGTTTGCCATATTTTTCATTTTGCTCCCCTTTTTTCTAATCTCACCATTTCATAAGAATTTGAAATCGGTTGCTCCTTAAATAGGACTTGATTGCCCAAAAACAAAGTTTGAGGACCAAACTAAAAAAAAAAACAAAATTTTACAGAGTAAATAATGTATAATGAAAATCCCACACATTTTAGTATATAAGCAATTCAATGCAAGTCAAATTTATATTTTATTTCATTAGATAACGCAAAAGGTTGATTTTAGTATAATGTTGAATTGTTACTACTCTTTTATACTTATTATACCATGGCAATGAAACCTATTAAAACATCCTCATACATTAGACAAATTTTCAATTATACCTTTCTTATAATATCCACAAAAAAAAAAATTACAGCAGTTTGGAAATTCAAGCCCAACACCGATTGCCTATCCTGATCTATCTAATTTTATCTTAACATATATATATATATATATATATATATATATATATATATATATATATATATATATATATATATTGGGTTTCTAAGAGTCACACACACAAACTTTTTATGTACATGATTTTTTTAAGAGTCACATAATTTTTTTTATGCAAATTAGACATTATTTTCTACACCAATAAAATTGTTCGTCATCAATATTGTCACCATTGACATACAAGTCATAATAAACATGGTATGACACAACAACTAATGAAGCTACCATGACTAACTAATGGTAACACATTAATTTCCCCATTAATGATGTTTTTTTTTGTCATAAATAAAAGGTCAAGGACTGGGTGTACGGATAACAATGGGTACCTATAGATTAGGTTTTGTACTATCAATACTCGAACCTCAAAGCTGAAATTACTATTCAAACCCGACCTAAACCTTATTGGTCCATTTCAAGATGTTATTTCCCCTATCCTTGTTGGTCTTTGTCAAGGCACACTCTAGCATAATTTTTGCCCCTTGATTTAGCTCATTGATGAACTTTAAAGTTGACAATCAGACAAGAGGTTTTGCTGAGGAAGGATAAAGAAAAACTGCATATATTTCATTTATGTTCTTCAAAGAGAGTGAGGAATGAAAGTTATAGTTGGGACAAGAGCCCTGTATATACATAAATTACAGGTCTAGTTCGGGCAGGGTAGGGCTAGGTTAATATTTATGCCCAACTAGAAACCTGACCTTTTGCTTCCGAACTCGGTTAAGTAAAACAATTTCTACCAATTTAGATCAAGTAGGGTCAATATCCATCAGTTTTGAGTGGAATTGTTATCCCTTATTGCATGTATAAATACACCCAGTCACTGGATAAGCCAAAGTATTCACAACCAAACAAAGCTCCATTTAACTATTGAAAATCGGACCTAACATACAGTCCCATCATAGCTATACAAAGCCAATCATATAAAATCATGTCATTTTAGCCATAACAGTCAGTCATAAAAGGTCATGTCATTCTAGACAAGTTATAGATTATAGACTATTTCTCTCTATACATTTATTTTCATATATTTCTTTACACACACACCATAACTCTCTTACACTTGCTAACTTAAGCATCAAATAGTCTTATATTTCAACATGGAACTTGTTTTACAAGAAAGATCATGGATTCATGGTCAAACTTAGTCACACTAATAGCCTAGAACACAACCATAAAAAATTCAATTTATGTCTGAAGTTTTTTCAAGACTTTATTAGTGGTATTGCATGTGAAAACCTAAATAAAAGTTAGTTCATTCATTATCACTCCTTACCAAAAGCTCTTTGTATGGTTAACGAAACTCAATGACAAAGGAGAATAATTGATCTCCCGACTACATGAACTCTATTAGGTCTCTATCAACTCTCTCATCAAGTGAAAGTGCTAAACAATGCTATTCTAGCTACATGAGAACAATTTTGCACTTTTCCATTCCATAACACAGGAAATACAAAACACAACTTCATTATATGCATTAGGTGCATAGAGACAACTCTAGTTTCATGAATAAATAAAACAAAACAACATGCAAATTAGGCATGACACTCCAATTGTATAAATGAGTAGTTCTCGTTATACAGAACACTTCTCAATAGAATCTAGTCATAAACGTGGTTGTCATTATCAATCTCTTTCTGAGCCTCGCTCTCATGCTACCTATAGTAAAAGATTTAGAAACGATACTACACCTTTTAAGAATAAGAATGAACATTATTTCCACAATATAAAATACTCTTTATTGTATCATCGAGTGTTACACACTCTTCTTTTCAAAGACTGTGTCTTCGTAAATGTCAACATGATAAACCATGACATTTTTACAGATCTTATAAAGTAAATACAAAATGTTAAAGACACCATAGAGTTTGTAGCACAGAAAAGTGATATTATGTGCAATATTTCCCCTATAACTTTTGATGAATAAGCTAGGGTATAGTATCACAGTCTTGAGCCTAACTCCATCTTTGACTTATATGAGATGAGCATAATATTCTTTTCAAAAACAAAATTTGTAAAAAAGGAAATATTTAAAAAAAAATAAACAAAAAAAATTGTTAAGGCAAGACTCTTGATTCAAGGTTCAACGCTAACTCAACAAACATCTATCAACCATAAATGACTTTTGAATAAACTTAAAAATAATTTTAACAGTTAATGACACGTGTAAAATAAATTTAGGAGAAAGCACATATCAAAGACAACCTTTTTCTTAAAAGGATTCGATAATGATGATTTTTATTTTCGCTTAAACATAACCAACCCCTTATTCATATCTCCAAAACTACCGTATATTTTAGGATTCTTAGTTTCCTTAAAGAACTAAGTGGCGACTCCATTTTTCATACTTTTCCTTTTAATTTCCCAAGTTTCCATATTCATGTAACCTGTGACATCAAAAACCACAAACACACAATTTCATTCACACGAGTTTTTCTATGCATGCACAACTTTTTTAATACAGGGTAGACACCATTTTTCTACACTAATGATATTGTCTATCATCAGTATTTTCACCGATGACGTGCACGACACAATAACCAAAGTCACCATGGCTAGCCTATGGTAGCATATTAATTTCTCAACCAATGATACATCTCATTCTCAATAAAGAAAGTTCACGAATTGGGTGTATAAAAACACTCGATCACCAAGTAAGAGTGTAAGACAAGACGTTCACAACTAGACAGCTTCACTTAGTCATTGGAAGCTAAACCTAACAACATACAAATCCATATTGGTAGTACAAAGTCAATCATAAAGTCATCCATACAAAACCATGCAATTATATGCCATAATAGTCAACCATACCATTCTAGGCTAGCTTTAGGCTATAGACTATAGACTATAGACTATTTCTCTTCATACAATTCTTTTCGTGTATTTTTTTATACACACACCGTACATCTCTTTTATATTTACTAACTTAAGCATTAGATGATCACATGTTTCAATAGAGGACTTATTTTGCAGGAAAACTCATGGACTCACGGTCAAGCCCAGTCACACAACAACCCGTGCCATAACCATAGAAAACCCAATTTTTATTTAACTTCATTATTTTCTATAAAAAAATTAGTTATAATTTTTATTTTGTTCATATTCTCTAATATACTTCTCTAGACACTAATTTCGTTAATATAAAATAGTTACATGCACAAAATGTAAATAATTTAATTATAAATTAACAAAAACACCCATTAATAAAATTCTAGAAAAAATATATCTCGGTTCAAGAATCCAAGCATAGACAATCCTAGTTACATGTTAAAACTATCTTGTACAGTCTATGTAAACATTAATTTTTTTGCTTGTTTAAAATAGCAATTTCTATTGTTTTAAAAGAATATTTGTATCATTGCATATTAAAATTATCACAAGAATAAAATTATAATTATAATTAATTATTTTTTTTATAAGAAAACACAATTGATAAGCATTCTTTCATCCATGCAGTTACCCACTAACCTCAAAAAAAAAAAAAAAAAAGGACCCTGTGAAGTTGATGTAATAACATTGGGAGGGAGAGGGAGGGCAGAAGTTCGGACATCATTGCACAAGCATCTCTCGACAACAAACATGCCACTTTACAGAGTCTGTCATGTAAGATGGGTCCTTTCATCATTATCTAACCGAGAAAGCGAGCACAAAGGAGCCTGAGGCTTTGGTCAGGTTAGGGGTGCGCCACTTTGGACCATTTGATCATCTGTCAGATGATCATGATGGCGATTGATGCCTTTAGCATCTAACTTCTGTAACCCACTTCACAGAGAGTCTTACAGCTTTGCTCGGATACAAGATGCTTGTTGGTTGTTGCTTCAGTAGGCCTCAGTTATGTTTCTGTTCCACACCCCCAAAAAACTATCTGATAAGGAGTGTTTTTTATGTTACAGTAGTAAATTCTAACGGGAGATTTTTTGAAATGGTAATTTCATCCTCAATTCCTTACACCCAAACAGCAAACATTTCATCAATGCACCACGGTTAAAGTATTATTATATTTTATAAAAATAAAAATACAAATTCGATTTTTAAAAATTTTATTGAAAAAGATAATTACAAACCCCAAAAATAACTAGACTCACCCTTTAAAAAGTGTGAGGATATTTGGGTAAAAACAAAAAAAAACAACAAACAATTCCTACCATATAATAAATAAAATAATTGGATGTTTTTCTTATTCAACCGTATTTTTTAAGGTTTTTGAGTTTTTTTAATTTTAAATTATTTTTTAAATATTTTTTGAATCATTTTAATATGTTAATATTAAAAATAATTTTTTTAAATAAAAAATATATTATTTTAATATATTTTCAAGTAAAAAACATTTTAAAACCATTTTATCTTATAAAAAAAAGCTGTTGTTATACTGTTAGACATTCAATATTTGCAGTGTTTTAGCAACGACCATGAATATTGCAAATTTATTGGCAGCATGAGTGAGTGTGTATTTAGGATAGCAACAACAGAAGCATTATTTTATGAAATTTTGAAAAAATATTTTTTAAAATTAGTTTTTTATGTGTTTTTAAATTGCTTTAATGTGTTAATGATAAAAATAAATTTTAAAAAATTAATAAAATATTATTTTATTGTATTTAAAAATAAAATAACATTTCAAAAAATAATATATACTGCACCACATTATCAAACACCCATGAATATACAAGTCAAGACAAACGGACAAGGCAAGACAATACAATATAAGGCAAGATGGTTTAAAACTTGTTCAAGAAAAATAAGATTTACCAGACAAGATAAATGGCAAAACATCTTGTCACGATGTAGATAAATATAATATAATTTAAAAGTTAAATATCTTGGAAGTTATTTGTTTTTATCTGTGTTGTAATTATTTGTCTATCACAATAAATATAATGTATTATAATATTTATTATTATCCAAATCAATAGAAGAAATTATATCTCAACTTTTTTTTATTTTTAGTTTAATGTGATTGTCCGGACCAACTTGCGTGCACTTCGACTAATCCCACGGGCCCTGAAGTTAACGACCATGTAAACCTCTAGTGACCATCATATGAGCAACCACATGGCTCGAACGTGAGACCACAGAGGGGGCAAACCTCTTGGTCCCAAGCTTTTACTACTGGGCCACCACCTAGATGATTAACTTTTTTTTTATTTTATTAATGTGGGTGTTCAGACTAAATTACACACACTTTGATTAATTTCATAGGCTCTGAAGTTAACAATTATGTAAATCTCCGGTGATCATCATATTAACAACCACAAAACTCAAACTTCATATTATATGAAAAACAAATTTCTTAGTCTCAAATAACTGGTATTGTATTAAAATTTATTTTGTAGTTTTACATTAACCACCGTTTTATTCCATTTAACACCAAAAATTCCACTAATCTTTGTTATTAGTCCATGAAAGAGCCGAATCTCCCAACAAGCACTCACTATTATTTTATTGTTTGCTAGAAAATGATGTGGTGACAGATTTCGAGACAAACAGATATTTTAAATCATTTTAATATTTCTTCTTGTTTTTTAT
>Ga0307518_10000622_pt1 | contig 26627 bp, 18 predicted proteins | sample 25_EM_MG_FD_203889 | JGI IMG/M metagenome (GOLD analysis project Ga0307518, IMG submission 203889) | Populus trichocarpa ectomycorrhiza microbial communities from riparian zone in the Pacific Northwest, United States - 25_EM | ecosystem: Host-associated > Plants > Roots > Unclassified | place... | reverse complement strand
AAGGTGCAGAATGTCATACTCAAGAGTTCCAGTAATCAAAATCAAGCAGAGCACAAGATCCAGGAGATGGCAATAGCAGTAAAGCCTCAGGTAGTCTAGAAAAGTCCACATGCTTTTAGTCTCAAATGAGAGATCCTTCCAAACAAAGGTATTTTTACTTTGAGACATCTTTTGACGATACATTGATGAACCTGTTAAACTGGACAGGTTATCAGCACGGAGTTTAAAGCAAGCAATCATGAAGACTGAAAAATAGCTGATAAGCATGCGTGGATCATCCACAACAAGTCCTACATAAAGAGTAGAACATAAAATTAATAAAGATGAGAAGAGAAAGAGAGAGATGAGAGACAGGGAAAAGTAGAACATTCCCTGAACATTAGACAAACTTGAAAAACACAAACAGAAAGTTAAATTCAATGATACAGAAAAAAAGAAAAAAAAAGGATATTGAATTTATGTATGAAACATCATTACTAACACTCCAATAAACAGAAGAAGATCAGTACAGAGTCACTAAAAAGAGTGAATAATTAATTTCTGAACAAATAATGACCTTTCTGACATTAATACACAGATAGGAATTATATATATATATATATATATATATATATATATATTATTTGTCTACCAATCTATATAAAAAAAAACAAATATATTAGGTGGGTGAAGTGAAGTTTGTTAAGGAACAATCTTAACGTGTAAAAGAGTAATACCAATCCAACAATTCTTGCAATATTGGAAATACAGAGCAGAACTTTCCCAGCAATCATGGCAATGCACATCTGTCTCACTTGGGATATGTTGATTTGAAGGAACCATGCTCTTCCAGATAGCAAAATACTCAAGGATGAGAATCGAAGCAAACACAAAGACAAATACAGGCCATAGTTTCCGTATAATGCGCCGTTTTAAGAGAATACAAGCAACAAGTAATGCAACATATAGCATAGAGATGGCATTCAACAATGCAAAACTGGCAAGAAGCAACGCAATCATGTTTATCTCAAGGCCAAAGAGGTTAAAGATATTTTCTATCCAGAACTTCAAATATACTTTTAAGACAGTCTTCTGTGTTTCGAGTCTTTCCTTTTTCAATGAAAGAATCCCCTTCTTATTCCACTTATGACTTTCTTTGGTGCTTCCCCAGATATATCCAAATGAAAATTTACTGGTGCCACTACCCTCAGAGCCCCCTGTTTTGTTGGACACCAGATCAGGTGCTTGAGTGAGACCAGCAGTGATTGATGGCAACGAGTTGCTAATGAATCCCTCTCCTTCTACAGATGGTATGCTATGATTTGGAGGTGGTTTATTTTCATCATTGACCATGGAACCATTCATGAAGGCATCTTCATCTGAGACAAACAATGGACAAGGCTCTTCCCACTTTCCTTTATTTTGACAAATACTTGGCATCTTATCTAACCAACGGAAGACATTGTACTGAAGTGTGCAAGCAGCAATCACCAGCACTTTTGCCCTCAAGCCAGACTCAAGGCCCCAAAAACCTGGCTTGTATGCACGGAAACCCAAGAAAAGGGACAGCTCAGAGTGCTTTTGTCCAGGAAACATTCCGACTTGTTTACCCCACATCTGAAACAGATACTCAGTTGTCACTAGAATTCCCGTGTACAATAGAAATGATTTGGATGGGATCCGAGAAGCTTTAGGTAAAGTTGAACAGGCAACAAGGCCAAGTAAATATACCAACCCAAAAGCACTGATTGGAGATAAAGAAGCATAAAATAATGCAATAAACAAGATCTTCTGGCTATGCCAGATCAAATATCGTTTGATAAACCCAAATACTCCAGAATCCAATGGATCAGGATCATGCAGCCTATTATACTTGCTCTGTCTCCTCTCATAGCTATAAAGTTGCATCACTATTAAGACTGCTAAAGATTCCCAAATATTTTTCAATGATGAAGCTTTTGAGTTGTAGCCCAAATAAAAAAGTAGATCTATTAAGCTGGACAGCCATGTCTCAAAGCTGGGGAAACAGCTCAAACTATAGATGAAGACAAACACCATGACCGCATATGCTTTTAAGGGAAACCACAAACGCCTTTTCGTTTTCTCAACAAGTTGCCTTCCGATTATCCACACAAGAAGAAGGAAAATATACCCAAATGATATATAATTGGGTTTTACAAGGTACACTGTGAGGAGAATAGTCAGAAAAGCGATGTAGGTTCCGCATGATCGATAAGTAGTGAGAAACTTCTGCCCAATTGCACCAAGGAACAATGCTATCCTACTCTCTGAAAGCAGAAAAGAGAAATTAGTTTCAAATACATGGTAGTATCCACAACAAGTACCTACAAATTTGTAGTGAATTTCAGACATCACTCTTGTTTAGAAATTCTGTGACGAAAGTTAAACAAATAATTTGATTACTGTCTAGGATATGATAAGAGAATTAATGCGAGGGTTGTAACCAGTCCTAAAATAATCTAATACTTTGACTGATCTAAATAATTTGATAAAAAAAAAATACCATGGAGTTGCACAAGACTTTTCTATTTTTAATCACAGAGGAAATGAACTTTTTATTCAAAATACTATATTCATTAACAGATTCCAATAAGATGGAACAGTATGAAAAAACATATGTATTATAGAAGAAATAGCTATTTTGAAAGAAATATCACAATAACCTCGTATTTTAAATTTGGTCAGATAAACAGTTCTGTATTTGGGAGTGTTTGTATGAAGACCAAACACATGGACCTTCCGATTAGAGTAACCAAATAGCAAGGTCATTCAAATTAATGGAGACATGGATGAATATACCATATGAAGAATTATCATGTCCATATCTGGTGGATGAGGAGGCATACACAGACAAGAGGACTGATTTGTTCAGGCCAGCTTTCAAGATGCTAAATCCGATAGGGGGGCTAGGGGTATGCTGTACAATTGCTGAGAAAGAAAATAACATCTCAAAACCATGGTTATGAATGGCACAGAAGCAAGCAAGGAGAGCTATTTTCAAGAAATCCCAGGAACTGTGATGTTTAAGAAGCCCTGCACAAATAACACAAGGATTGGTTCCATATAAATTTTTCCCCTTTTCTGATAAAATTCGAAAAATTGACATGTCAACTATATGTCACAACTCTGGGAACCTCTGTATCAACATACATGGTATTAAGAACATAAACGCTCCAAATTGAACCTGTTAAAGACAATGCCCACCTAACTGCAGCAAAACTTCCATTGTTAAGGAGCCCTTTCGCTCCAAAGCATGAGAGATTAGATTAATCTCAAGAATGTACAGCATGGCAAAGTGAACTTCGCACAGAAGAATCAATGGCTGGCGGATTTTTCTGCTGATATTGTGGCTCAGAAGATATATCAAGAAAAAAATCACTGAACCACAAGTCAAAACAAAACACCAATTAGTCAGCTCTATCAAGCTCATGTTTATGTCACTCACTTGTATGCAACATATGTTGAAAAAATTCTTATGCCAGAAGTCAATTACACAAATTAACAACAAATCAGACTGACTTTTTTATTTTTTAAGGAAAAAGAAAAAGGAAAAACATACAATATACAGCATGGATGATTCCAGGTTTCATGGCAATGAGGAAGATCAGCACCAGCATGATAGCCCGAGAACATTTTCGTAGTCCCCATGCAATTGTGGCTACAATCAATACCTTGGTGTCTTCTTGTGCTGCAATTAAGGAATAAGAAAGTACAATTATATAGATGGTGTAATCCTGATCAGTTATATTTACTAAATTAAGACCTGGGGAGAATAGAAATGGGAAAGAGAGATTTGTTGAATAGGCCATTTCAGAGTAATGGATGTCAAAATAAAATTCTGAGGGAACTATCTGATTTACTAGCAGTATCAGGAGACGAAATCAAAAGACAAGTAATCACAAGAACCTCAGAACCAATGGATACACCTTATATCACTATCACAGTAATTGAAACTCTATAGAACTTGCTCCGCAGTTTCCTATAAGCTCAAAACAGATTTATACAAGAAATTGAACTTAGAATGTCTTTGAAGCTAGTAATTATTAAAAAAAGAAGGTGAGATTTCATTAATAAGATTTTTCAAGGAGAAAAGGTAGCTGACCTGATATGTGAACTTGTAGAAATAAGAAAACAACAATGATATTAGAGTTGCATCAAATATAACAGTATGAAATTGCAATCTTATTGAGACTTGAACTGTGTCCAGAAATCAACATTTCATTCTCATCTTTTACAATATTGAATCATTCATTGTTTTGGAAGGATCCAACTAGACTGTTAGATGAAATTAGAGCAAGGCTGCTAGAATTCAGATAAGCAGGACTTCTGAACCTAGAATTTCTGGGTAAAGCTAAGACTACAAGAAGTGGAGATACGATTAAAAAAACTAGGTGAAAATTGATAGCTGACAAGTTCCAAGAAATTGGGCAAGTTTCCCCTCTAGATCAATAAACTTGTGGAAGAACAGATTATGAGAACATTTAACAGGAAAATTCAGGTGATGATTGAAATAATATGCCAACAGAGATTGAAACTGTCTGACAAGACTCAATCATTTCCAATCAATTATTGTAAGTTGAAAAATAAATTCAGCTCATCCAGACATTTCTTATTGCTTTGCTTCTGAAGTAATTGGAGTTGCAAGAATAGGATTTGATTATCTAGTTTTATTTGATCATTCAAGGTTTCTCATCATTTTAAAAATTCATATTATGTTCTACATCATATTGGATGTTTTACTAGGAATCTAGTTATATTTTCTACTTAAATGGTTCTTCTATGGTTTTGTGCTCCTATTCCTGTACAGTTTAGCTTTTTCCTTCTTAGAATAGCTTTCATACCTATATGAAGCATTCTAATAAGACATTAAGGACAAAGGTTAAGATATTGCTTGATCAAATAAATTGAGTTATCAGTGGTCAGTTCTCTTATATACTTATGAATTTGTTTTATTCATAGCTTGGTTCTACATCAGTTATACATCATTTATCAAATGTTAAAGCACGTCTGATATGACTATTTTTTAAATCAAGTTTTTCATTCACCAGCATCAACTCACCCACTTCTACCCCAATAAGCTAATCATCTTCTCAACCCTTATTTCATTCACAGATCTTATTAATAGATCTCAATTTGTTCACGTTGCCGATAAGAGTAAACACAATCAATTGCTCTTAGACAGTAATTGCAACATATATGATACTTCTCAAACATAACTAAAGTTGAGAAGTATGAAGATCATATTCAAGACTTAAATGTTAAATACAATATAACGAGCTGTAGAAAAACTTTACGGCTTGTTAATTATTAAAAGTAAAATCAGCATGGAGGAGAGCAAGTGGAAAAAATGTGCACATCTATACATGCTTGATTTTGCATTACTCATGATTTTAGAAGTTGCCCTCCGCTTTCTTTACAAACAGTGAATTTTATCTTATTTACTCTGATGGCACAATTTTCTTGTCACCATCATCTTTATTACCATGTTCAGTTATTATGCTTAGAGGAAAAAACATGCTTCTTACGTGGAAACCACAATATTCATGATTCAAAAATTAATCTGGCATGCAAGGGATTAATTAAGGATTTATGGCAAGATCATAGACTTAAATACAGATCAATGGCATGAGTTTTAGTTAAACCTAAATTATGGAACATATTACAGAGATTTAGACTGGCAGGCTTTGAGAAGGACCCATCAAGAAGTCTTATACCTTCCTTGACCTTTCTTAATGGAATTAAATGTGTCCTCCTAGATACATCAAACTACTTAGCCACATCATAAGGAACACTTGGCAACATTTTCATAACTCAAGTGTTCCCTCTCTCATTATAACTACCCTTCATATCACACACAATGGAACTTTTTCCCTCATCCACACTCTCTTCCTAACTTCACACTTTCTCTTTCTTGCCTATCTTTCGCATATGGAGTGTGTCCTGACATTGGCATGCCAAAGTCCTAACGTGGTTGTACCAACATGACCTTTGAAGTTACACTTACCCATCATGTCCAAACATTCCTCTCGGGGAGTGTTGACAGGCATTATTTAGCAATTAAGTCGCTAAGTTTATTAGGGCTTTTATGTAATATCATCTACTCCGACCCTTCTCATATGATCATGGGTGTAGAGTGAAAAGACAGTACATTTCACATCTTAATCCCTCACTTACATCCCTTCTTACGCGTTTTGGTATACAACTGATGTTAATCATGCCTTCTGGGATATCCTGCCATTACACTCACCCTAAACCAAGGAATTTTTACCCTGCATACCTAACTTGTCAGGCACATCCTGCCACATTAAGCCTTCCAACTTGTCTCATGCCTCTTTCTAATCCATTATAAACAATACTACCTTGCCCCATGTATAAACAAATAACCCTCATACAACATCTTGTCTTGAATAATGATGCATACACGTGAGAGAGAGGGAGAGGGAGGGGAGGGGTCAACAATTTAAGCAGGAGGAAAAACTAACATACCTATATCATGACAAATAAAACAGAATAATCAGTCAATTAATGTTAAAACAATGGGTTTCATTACCTTCTACAGTTGAGTTGTCATTAGAAGATCCATTACCCTCATCAGACAGGTAGAGGAAAACAGAGTTGTTCACAAGATTACCCAGAGCAACCAAAATGCCTAGACAAAATTGTGCTAGCAAAAACAATCCAGGAAGGGGATAATGCCATAACCCAACCATGTCCCATATTTCCATATCCTGCATGCATGCCAAGTAATGACTTCACACCACTTAAATTCTCATTACAGTAAGCGACAACATGTTTACACTGAAAGTAAGGATTACCTTTCCAAGTTTCCAACTCAAGAGTGGAAAACCTACATTGAAAATATATGTGCTAACTGCCCAAAAGAGTATGAAGACAAGAAGCAGCCCATTTAATCGATGCAAACGAAATACAGAAGGAAAGGCATAGACAATGTAGCCAACATATGCAAGTAATCCAAATGCACATATACTGGCAAAATGAAAACTCCAGTAGGAAAGGGCAAACAACGAGACCTGTCAATGCCAGCAACAAGAGTCAATTAACATGGATTCAGAAGATAATACAACATTGTTCTTAGTAATCTGAAATAATTAAGCAACATTATCTACACCAGGGAATAAAGAAGAAAAACATGTGCAGTTGTAGATTGAGCGGCAACTGGTGGGTTCAAGTGAACTTTTTCCAATGTTGCCGATGGAAATCAGCCAAAATTAACCGGAAACAATTCAGAATAAAATAATTTAACCTATTGGTATTAATTTGAAGTGAATCAGAAAAATAATTGTCATATCCAATTCAATTTCAAGCAAAAATTATTAAGGGCCTTCATGCTTAAATTTTCCTTCCCCCTAATAGTAGTATCATGGCAATGAAATGGACCAGTGTGGCAAGCAGGTGACATGTAGTTTACGAATATGTACCGGGAAACCATATGTGAAAAAGTTGATGCTGAAAGTCCGAAAAACTGCTCCCCTTAATAAAACATTAGTATGCCTGACACCAGATCTGCAAATTACCATGAGTTCAGTACATTTGACACGAGCAAAGAAAATTTCTGCATGTAACTCAATACCCTATGCTCTGAGTTGGTTGTTTACACCATAAAGGCTGGTTTTATTCAGTCCAGACACATGCTTAAATTTTCAGGAACTCCAACAGCATACACATGCATGAGAGAGAGGGAGAGGATGAAAAACTTCAGGATGTGCAAAAATTGTATTGCATTTCATAATAAGCTAAATTAAAAAAATTGCAGGGTTACAATGGAAGTGGACAGAAATCATTTTCCACTAGACATATCACATACTAGTATTTTATCATCAAACAAGACTTCTTCAAGTGTAAACTAATGGGTAAAACAACCTTAACAATTAACTGAAGAATATGACAGTCTGTAAATTATGGTTAGTATCCAGTTTTGAATCAGATCACCTTTCCCACCAATACATTTTCTCCTGATTCGGGTTACAGGTGAAAACTATAACATATGGGCATATAGGCCCTAGAATTTATTGATCTGATAAAGAAGGAAAACCAACTAATTTGTCCTAATACTTCCAAGCTAGTCTTCGAATTGCATCTATTGTATTCCTAAAATATAGTGAATCCACTAATTGTCAAAATTTAATAGATCAGAAGTGCCAGCATGTGCCATTCAAATGACATAAGATAGTAAAATGTGAAACTAGGGGGGCATCTATTTGGCACACACTGCTCCCCATCTGTTAAAGCTGTCACATTCAGTGGTAGAAAAGGGATTTATTAGAGATGTACAACAGTGAGGAGATATAATAGAAGCAATTATAAGTTCAAGGATAGATTGAAGACTCTGGAAAGTATGATAATATATTATCTGATTTTCCCCTGAGAAACATCACGCCAATTTAATGGACTTTTTAAGTCCAGGACCAGATCCTTTTTATGTAATGGGGTTATAGCATTGTGAAGGTTAATTGTGTTCACATCATTCAAGTGGGAAGACTATGGAATTAAACTTCATCCTTTGGATATACTTCAGTCTTATGAATCTAATACTTCAAGGTAGGCTTTTTTATTTACAGGGAGAAAAGATTATACAGTTTGGTCTGTGGATGGGACTGGACCTTTCTCTTGCAAGACTTTTGTCTGTCATCTGTCACAAGACAATGGTACCCAATTTTCTTTGGCCAATACAATTTGGAAAGCTAAAGTGCCTTCTAAAATTAAAGCATTCATTTGGATAATGGTACTCAACAAGACTAAGACCACTGATTTGTTGCAAATTAGAAGGTCCCACAAGGTCTTATCTCCTGATATTTGTGTTAAGCATCACCAAAATGGAGAATCTCAGTCATTATTTTTACTTACATTTCCCTAAAACTTAGGATATGTGGCAAAAATTGTTTGATTTGGTAGTAAATCTTGTGTTACCTCAAGAAGTAGATTTTTATTGGTCTCTTCTGTGGGTTTTGGAAGGGAGAAAGATTGTAAGATTTCTTGGAGAACTGCTGTTGGTGCAATTATTTGGTGCATTTGGATGTAAAGGAATGCAAGGATTTTAATAACCACTGCACGTCAGAGCAGTTATTGTGGGTTACGATAATCTTCTAGGCTTCTTTGTCATGTCAAACTTAAGGAACTTTTGGAGGCACCTGAGCTAGCAGATATACAAAGGGATTGCTGTGCTTTGTTATTCTGAACTAGACTGTTATTTCTTTTCGCTGTTTTGGAGGATGTCATATTCTCCAATTTTGTATTATCCATGTTGCTCTAATAAAACATTCTTCTATCTAATAAAAAAAAAAGTCTAAAACTTCAAGAATTAACACAGTTTTCATCAGAATTTTAACCTGCACCCTAATGTTGATTGCCCCAAAATCCAGAACTGAGATTCCAAGGAAATTGTTGGAATGCAGAGAAGGAAAAGACAGACACGGCAAAGTCTGAAGAGCTGCACTCAGACTATTGTCAACAACAAACAAGTTCAGACACCTGTGTATGTCATCTTACACACTTAACCCTTAACCTTAGATACCAAATGTCAGAGTATAGAAAGACCTTCTGTTTTTTTTACTTGTAAAAAATAATCATGGGAATTATATTGTAATGACCAGACACAAGAAAATCAAAAGGAGATCGCAATATGTAAAGCAGATCAAAGATTGTTCCAAGTTTTACCTTGATTTGCGAATGAAAAATGAATGCCTCAAGGGAAGAAGTTGCTCTGTCAAATTACTTCCTCTCATAGACATAATGAAATCCATTTCCTCCAGATCACACTTGATGAAGGATAGCTGCATTAGAAAGCAGCAAAGGTTTAAAGCCAAACAACAGAGATAAAGTACAACAAAAAAGACCTTCTTTGCCACTAATTTAAACTCCTCATTGGAAATTGCAAAACAAATATATGCTGCAAATAATTATGTGATGCATAGTTAATTGTTAGGCAAATTATGGTTCGCCAACAGAACAGAACTCACATCAATGGAATGCTCTTTAACAATTCATCCATTTTCCCATCAACATGGAGTTGCTTTAACTAAATTTGCCATCTCTTTTGTAAAGAAATGGGCAATCAAGAGGGAGCTTAATTTCCAATTTGATAGCTTTTTTTTTGTGCAGCATACATTCATGCCCCTTATTTGCTATGTGAAAGCTCTCCTTTCATTCAAAAACATGCCATATCCACTAATGTCGCTATCTTATTTTGCTTCAGAAAGGCATCTACCACATCACAGAGCTTCAAATCTTAAGCATATAGTCTTTCTCGAGAACAAAAGTAGTAATTTTTTCCCCTTTTTTTTCCCAGGACAAGCAGACCATACTTGATCCTACCTAACTATCAAAACTTATGCACTGAAAATACTTTCTTTCCTTTTTATGGCATCCTGTTAACACCATGTTCATGCTCTTGTTATTGACCTGTCCCCCTCTTAGTTTACCTATTCATTTTGTTGATTTTTTTCCCTAATATCCATAGAAAAGACCAAATTAACTCAATGCAGATAGGGCATAAGACTAATAATGATGAGAAGTACTAATTACAAACTAATGGATTTAAAGCTATTTGTCTCAAGAACACCTCGGCGAGTTTAGATTTCAAACAAAAATACAGAAATGTTTAGATCTAAGATGATAAATTTATCCAACCTATTTCACTCCATGAAGCATGGAGGCTGAAAATCATGTCAAAGACAAAACATGGATGGTGCAAACATCCCTCAAAGGCTAAACATGAAGTAAGAAAAAAAAATGAAAATGGCTATGCCTTTTGCACAAATTTAAAGCCAAATGGCATTTTCGTATATACAAAGTATTTTTTGTTTTTAATTGTTAGAAATTTAGAGGACAAGTAATTAGACTAACAAGTGCGTGAATAACGTCACCCGCCAAACACAGTCAAGCAGCAATGCAATCAGATTCTCCTCTTTAATACCTTCATGGGAAAATATATCTACTTCAGCTGCATGGAGACAGACAGCAACCAGAGAGCACAAGTTTTTATGCATCCTAACAAAAACCACATGCTATTTCTGGAAAACCAGAGGAGAAACCCAGACTAAGAGTGATGACAAGCACTAGGGAGCATCTTCAGTAGGAAAAAGTGAATAGGGACACCCATTACTATAAACGTTGAAAGGCATGAGGATGATTATCTACAATAGAACACTCTCCCTAAGTATTCTAGAGAGAAGGATGAGTATCTAGTCTAATTTACTTCTCCATATTCTCACTCTATGCTTTGTTTATCCAAAGCTAAAAGTATGAATCGAACAAAAGAAGTACCTGGAAATGCATTTACAATTTCTAAGATCTAGTGAAAGCTACAATTAGTTAACTTGTTTCCTGAAGTAAGGTAAATATAAAATGGAGGATTTGCAAGACCTCAACTCTAGATATGAGGAACTCAATTTATTTCCCACTTCTAACATCAAATCTTATACTGATTTAAACAGACTAGAGCTTATGATAACAGATACATACCATGATGTAAAATAGTACAAGAGAAAGACCGGAACAAATTTCATGCCACTCGGATTTTCCAGATATTTTGAACAAGCCAATAAAATCAGCTATCCACTGAAGTGTACTGAGGAACTCTATAGGAAGCTGATAGGTATAAAGCAGTATAATGTTAACGCTTGCATACAGTTGAAGAGGCCTCCACCACCTTCAAGACATGCAATCAAACAAAGTCACTTGAAGAAGTACCAATTGATCTACACAAATTTAGCGCACGTGTCTGTGGGTGTTTGTGATAAAGAAGGGTGGTGAGAGAAAAGAGAGACTCTAGTGGAAGGTTATGTATCCATAAAAACCTGAAAAGTCCAAGAAAATTGCTTGTTAGAGACCAGTCCACGAGGCCTGCACAGCTGGCAATAAAAAATGGTAGAGAAAGCCATGAGGGATGGCTTATCCCCACACCAAGTTGAATTGCGGGCAACAGCAAACAAGAAGCAACCCTAAGATGTGAGCCTTCAATGAAGGAAAAAAAAATCCAAATCAGTACCTGCATCCTTTTTTCAACTCATCAAACCACTTTTACCCAAACAAACACAAAATAAGAGCTTGGAATTTCATTTTTTTGCTCCAATACAAGGAATAGTGTGTTAAAAAGCAAAAAAGAAAACTATCCATGATTTCCCAGACCAATTCAGTACAATATCTGCCTCCAACATAGTTTTAAAACCTCATTTAAAATCTATCCATTATTTGACCTATTCATTCAAGGTTTTAACGAATGGTTACCTGGAAAAATTTAAAACCTCAATGTCTAAAGAAAATCCTTAAAGGCACAAAAGAACTAAAGCAAAAACCTCCCCAGTCCTGAGGAGAAAGAGAGGTGCATACCCATCAAATGAAACTCTATTGGTGGTCAGATTAATGAGACCATGATAATGCACTCTTGCATATCCAATTCACAAATGGTGTTCAAATGAAATGCTGAGTTTCTATTTAGAATGTTTATTAGTGAAATAAATGAAAATTAAGTTGTTACATGTGCAAATTCAACCAATAAGAATGATTATAACAGGCATACCATACATTTTAAGAAGGAAATCAATTAAACGGATATAACTTGGAGCTTTGTTAGCTACTTACAAACCTAAATGTTCAAGAAGGTTTAAGAAATGACCCCAGCAGGAATCTCGCCAAGGAACCAGACCAAATCTGCTCCCATATATATCAACTAAAGCAACAAAAACCGCTAATAGTTGTATAACCAAGAAGTAAATTACAAGTGGTGATTTCCAGGAATGGATTCTGCAAAGTTATATCAAGAGAAAATCTCAATTCATGTGGATGAGATAAGGGGACGAAAGAAACAAACAGAAAAAATCCAATGCTTACATCATAAAACCAGTTAAATGGGCCCACCAAGCATCTGCTCCACTCCATTCATCTCCCAGAATTGCCCAGATGACAAGATACACTGCTTGAGAAAGAATGACTACTAGGGAAAAGATAATAATGAGCCACAATAAAAAAAGTCGCCGTTGAATACGAAAACCTGTCAGAACAGAATGTTGTGTTATTAGGATAAAGCTCGATGAAAAGGGGCATAAAGAGAACTGCTGCCGGCAATACCAGGTGTAAATGAGGTTCAAGTATTTTGCAAGTAAAACATATACTAGTGTTATCTAAAAATTTCTGTTTCTTTTTTAAAAAATCAATTTATGATTGCTCATAACTAATATTAACATGTATGTAATTGCTCACGAAAGCGCTAGACAATCAAGAACATCTTGCCAATGCCACACAGTGTAAAGGCAAATTCTTACTGAAGTTCTTAAAGGCTCACCTATTTTTGGTGCCGCGTACTGAATAAGAAGGAAAGCTATTAAATCAACAAGAGAAATCAAACTCCAATTGATCAAAGAAGCTGCAAGAAAAGAGGGGCAAAAGGTTGAAGATTTAAAACCCGCCAAGAAAATTAATTTCCCATGAGAGAGAAAGCAGCTTCTAAGCTGCAGCTGATAAATAGTTCTAATCTTGAAGTTAGTTACTCCAAAAAAAAACAAACGTATGGATGAAGAATATACATGTTAAGAGCAGGACTGGCAAGACAAATCCAACAAGAAAATTCCCCATTGTTTGCCAGCAGAATCACATTGGTCTCCTTGCCTTCTTATCGAAATTATCCGATTCGATAAAATCACAAGAAACCCATTAATTGTATTGGATGCCAAAGGTTTGCTTGGTTGCTTGCTAGCTTCCGTCACTTGTCCCGGCTGTTTGTAGAAGGAGACTAGGAGGGGCAGACCGGACGAGGAGGTTTTCCAACATCAAGGACAAGATCTTAAGTTTGTTCGCTTTTACTTTTTACAATCCCTTTACCTACTGGTCAATGCAGTTTTATAAATGTGATACGAGATGTCTTAACTTTTTCGATTTCTCAAATTAGGTGTCTCGACTCTGGTTTTTATCAATTGTATTACTCAGATTTGATAATAGATTTGTTATTTGAAAATATATTAAAAAAATATTTTTTTAAATAAATATTGATAAAATTATATCAAAAAAAATTCAAAAACAAAACAAAAAATTTAATTTAAAAAAATAATTAAATATTTAGGAAACTGGATTTCTAAATAAACATTAATATTATGGTTGTTTTTACGTTTTAAAAAAAAATTTAAATTTTTTATTTTATTTTTTATTTTAAATTAAATTTATTTTAGTATTTTCAGATCATTTTATATCAGATATCAAATATTAATTTTAAAAAATAAAAATATTTATAATATCAAATTGGCTGAAAGTATCTCAATAGACTTAATTACTTACTCTTCAATTTTTTTTTATTTTTTCAATTAAAAAGCATATTTTGAATATAAAAATGGATGGAGGGATCAAATTAAGCAAAAGACTTGAAGTGGAAAGGGAGGGATTAAGGAAAGAATTCAATGAGAGAGACACTCTAAGAAAAATATAAAAAGTAGAGGGACTATCAAGCAAAATAACACCCCCAAAAGCTTAAACAATATCAACAGAAGTCGGTGTGATATTTGTAGCTAGCCATACATTCCTTATCAAATTGCATGCAGCCTTTTGTCTTGGTTGAAGAACAAAAACAGAAACCAATAATATACCATGAACGCTCTCCTCTCAAGCTCAACCTCTCTCTGCAACTCTCACATTTTGAAGCTGACATCCAAACCCACAAGTTTCAGGCTATCATTACCATGCAATACCAATACTACCCAGTACTTGGGCTGCGACAGCTTGAGCTTGAGAATACGAGCCAGCAACAATGCAAATGAAGTGGATACGCAGACAGCAAAAGAAGATCAGGCAACTGAAACAAGCAATCAAGTCTCCAGTTCATCATCTGCTGCCCCACCTGCAATTGACAAAGACCTCAAAAAGGTTGCTTCTATTTTTAACTGGTTTATTTTCATATGGGTTTCTTTCTTCATGTTGTTCCGTGGATGTTGATGCTTATGTTATTGGTATGAATTGAATCAAAAGGGTGTCTCTCTTTGCATTACAACAACAGGTGGTTCAAAAGACTGCTGCTACCTTTGCACCAAGAGCTTCCACAGCTACAAAAAATCCTGCTGTACCAGGAACTACCTTGTATACTGTTTTTGAGGTTCAAGGCTACGTCTGCATGTTGTTAGGTGGAGCTCTTTCTTTCAATCTCATTTTCCCATCAAACGAACCTGACATTTGGAGATTGATGGGAATGTGGTCCATCTGGATGTTCAGTAAGCTTAATTCATCCTTCTCTGTTTTTTCCATTTCTAAATTCATTTATTACTTCATTAGCTCAAATACAAGAAGCTAGCAAGCTCTGGTTTTTATTAGTCCAATATCCTCATGGGCATAATTTGATTCAATTAAAGATTCAGTTGCCATTTTGTTTTTGGGCTGGCAGCAATTCCTTCCCTTCGTGCCCGGGACTGCTCCAAGAATGAGAAAGAGGCTCTTAATTATCTATTTCTACTCGTCCCTTTACTCAATGTTACAATCCCCTTCTTTTGGAAGTCCTTTGCGTTAGTATGGTCCGCCGATACCATTGCCTTCTTTGGAATGTATGCATGGAAGGTATGATATGCATGCTTTAATTTATTTCTTCCTTCAAGAACATTCATAGAGTTGGATACTCTTACTTACTTTGATAGTCATTTTGAAATATGATGCTTTCTGCAGCTGGGATGGCTCCAGAAAACAGAGTAGCTGGGAATTCAACATTTCTTCCTTTTCTTTGTTTGGATCGTTTGATGCAGATGACACAGTAACATTGCTTAGACCTGCAATTGAATTGCCTTGCTACACTACGGGCATGGAGATAGTTCGCGGTGATTGCACAGCAGTAGGTGCCTTCTGTCAGTAAGATGGAGATGCCAGTCTTTTCTTGTGGCGTGTAATGACAAATCCATCTTGATTTTATTGACTGTTATACCGGGGGCTTGCTAGCTTCTCGTCTTCTCTTATTTTATTAAGTGGATTCGATTCACTGTAAGTGATACCATGTACACAATACCTTTGCTAAAAGATGTAACATGATAGTTCACTAGCAAAATAGACCTGGAAAACGATTAACCAGCATATTCATGGCAGGAGGCTATGCAATTTGGCTGTTGGAAATCTTTGTGTAAATGTGGACTGAATGGCAAATTGTATAGATCGTTTTACCTTTCTCATGGGTGTTCTGTTTTCCATATAGATCTAACAAAAAGAATGGGAGTTGCATTTCTTTTCAAAGGGGCTTCTTAAATTCTATCAAACAGAGACTAGGCACTTCAAGCATACTTGAAATAGAGATGGGTGAAAAATTAAACACCAAAACAAAGTTCTATTTGTTGAACTGGTTCATGAAAAAGCTCCAGAGAGAATGGATGAAGACCAACAGTATAATAATACAGGGACTAATGTAATTTGGCATCACAAGCTGTAGCATGTTTATAATTATAAATAGTACAAGCTCAATGACCTAGCCCTTTGTTGTGGGAGGAAAATGCTCTTTCAAGGGATAAGCAGGACACCGCCATCCACATATTGGGTTGGTATTGTGAGATCTATTGTATCCATCAGGATCCCTTCACATTCACCCACATAACCCAAATGCCGACAAGTATTTTACCATCAGTTACTTCCTGCAAGGTCCAGCTGTACAAACAAGTTCCGAAACAAGAATCAACAGGGGAACCAACAATGCAGCAAGCAATGACACAAAGTAAATGAATGCAACTGCCGATTATTGTAAATATCTGGTGACTCAAAGAAGAGGTTATGTTATGCTTATGGACCCCTAAAATCCTCCTAACTGCAACACTAAAATATTTCAAAGCAAACTAAACTTGTCATACTCAGCTATCTCGCAAGCTACCAAACATGCTGTTAACAAGGCACTACCATAAAAAAAGGTAATGGGTGCTAAAATGCAACGGGAACTAAAATGCTATCAAAGTTATTCCATGAAAAATGCATTACAATGCAAAAGGCAGCATGAACTGGCTGAGCTTATCTACAACTTTTAGGGAAGAATGTTCAGGAATTGTTATCTCCAATCTCTTATACCTGTACCAGGGACTTGTCATAAAACAATCTTCAGACATACAGTTAGTTTAGACCATTTATGTAGTTTTTTATCTCTAAAATCTGCTACGCCAATGAAATCATGATGGTTTGCATGTGTTTTAAGAATCGGATTCTAATTCATCTTACATGAACATCAATGATATTAGAGTTCTCAAATGCCTTAAATTCTCAATAAAAAAATTCTTGCCTTTGAAATTGCATCTACTCAACATGAAAATCAATTTCATGAAGCCAAGATCCTCCAATGCAGACCACTTCTTACATCTGACTCATAGCTCTAAATGTGCTCATCATCACTGTCGTCATAGTCAGAAGCAGAATCTTCACTCCTTGGTTCCGTCAGAGTATTCATGTCAAATGATGGCATCTCCATCTCCTCCATGTCAATAGTGTCATACTCCATTCGTTGCTCAAACTTCTCATCAGAGCAGTTAAGGAGCCATGAAAGTGAACACTTCATGCCCTTCTTTGCAACCCTCTTATGTCTTGGTTTTATAGTGGACTCCAAACCATATGTAAAGAAAGCAGGGAAAGTAACCAAATCATCCAAAGGTCTTTCCATCTCCACTTGGAAGTAATCAAAACTGTGTTTCATAATGTCAAGATTCAAAGCAAGCAACTGGGGACATCCCACAACCATTGCCCTCACTTGTTGCAAAGAGAATCCACAGTCTTTAAGGAAATCCACATGTTTCACAATAGGTAGTCTACTAAGGCTGACAACCTGTGGCATCTTCTCAACAACTCTGCCAAAGTCCTCAGGGCCCAAATCAATAACTGAATGAAGTAAACACTGTTGACCCAGAAGTTTTTCCTTCAGCTCAATTCCAATAATCTCAGGATATTGTGCTACCACAGAAGGAAGTGAGGATTTTCTTACATTAAACTCTAAAAGGGATCCAACATTTGGTTTCACCTGTTCCTCTAATCCAAAACCAAGGATGTGAGGTCGCTTTTCTATCAATCTAGCTACAGCTAATCTTGGTATGCCCAAGCTTTCAAGATACTCCACAAAAGGCTTGATCACCCGTCCTACTCGCATCCCCAAAATCTCTGGGTATCTAGTTAAAACCCCTCCAACTTCTCTCCTTGCTAACCCGATTCCAACCAAATAAGCCACTGATGTGCTCATGGTCCCTTCAAGCTTGAACCCCAGAATTTCTGGATATCTCTCAAGCACTCGAGGGATATCATTTGGCTTGATATCCATTCCTTGAAGATATTTGACCACTGGATCTAGATCTACAACAACACTAGCATGAAGGACTTGGGGATATCTTCTTAAGAACTCAGTGAAAGTGGATTTCCTAACACCCAATTTTCCAAGATAGTCAAGCACAGGGATCATGTTCTTCTTCACACTGCAACCGAGAACAAGTGGGTAGTTGTTGATGTCCTCAATTGTGAGACCTAATTTGTGAAGGAAATCAACACGTTCCCTCATAACCTCAGTAGTCACAGGAAGCTCCAGCCCATCAAGTTCATCAGGGACAATACCAATTCCCCTTAAGAATTCATAAACCTTGGCACGATTTGCTATCTTCTCATTTTTCATTTCCAGCAAACTAGGTCGACTGTAGAGGGATGAAGAGCTTCTTTGCTTCCGACCCAAACGAACATTACCTGTGTTGGATAGAGTTGAACCCACAGAAGTTGATTCAAACGTTCTCTCAGCAACATAACACCGAAATCTTGTGACCTCAGTCCTCTTCATATCATTACTTGGGATTCTAAGAGCTGATGTAGAGTTTAGCTGTAGTTTGCAATAGACAAGAACAGGTAACTCTGGATGTGCAAGCAAAAAACTAGGTCTCGTAATGCCAGCATAGCTTACAATCGTCATTATAGGTTTGTAGCGTCAACCAATCTGCAAAGAGGCATTGCAACTCATGAGCTGCAAATGAATGCTATTTCACACCACAACTTAAACCATTCAAACAATGAATATTTAGCCGAGTTCATTCAGAATAAACACATAACCTTGAAGATTTAGCCGAATTCATTCAAAATAAACACATAACCTTACAGATTGTGGGAATAAATCCTAAATGAAAGGCCCAGGAGAAAAAAAAGGGGGGGGGGGGGGGGGTGGAAGAAACCACCGCATTTAAAGGCTTTAGCATAAGCATCATATCAAACAATGAGATAAAGGTAGGACTAACGGTCAAGTGGACCGAAAAGAAAAACATAAATCTATATACAATTAACAAACCCATCATATAAAACTCAAAATCCTAAGATTAACAGCCTAGAAAATACAGAGAAATGAAACCTATTAGATTCACTGTACAAGTAACAAATGAAAACCCTAAAAGGAACTCAAAGCTAAGAAGAAGAAAATGCAGCAATAGTAGTAGTAAGCTTCAGCATTCTGTGTTTTACTTTCCTTGATTTTCTTCATTATTAACGACTATTTAGAAAAAAAGGTAGTGAACAAATTAAAAGAATGGTACGAAGCTTAAATAATGACCTGTGAGCTAAACTAGAGTGAGCGATGCCCCCTGCTTTGGCTTCTTCCTTGAGACTTGATAGAAGAAAGAGGGTAAGGTTTTTGAGTCCGCCACGATCACACCATAGCTTTTTTTTTCTTTTATAGCCCTTTCTATAACTTGCAAACTAGCCCCTCTGGATTCTAAGCATTATTTTATAGCCCTTACATCTTTCTATTTTCACAATGGAGTCTTACAACCATAGGGAGAGACCCGATTGAGATTGAGATTGAGATTGAGATTGAGATTGAGAATACACAATTAGATTAGGGACTACATTGAAATTTATCTAGATATGTTTTAGATCAGGTCAATAAAAAATTTTATTTTCTAAAAAAACTACATGTGATTTTTTTTAAGAAAAAAATCTCTAAAATAATTATTTTTTCAAAATACTTTTTACTTAAAAATATATCAAAATAATATTTTAAAAAAAAATTATTCTTGATATTAGTACATCAAAATGATCTGAAAACACTAAAAAAATATTAATTTAAAACAAAAAATTAAAAAAATTTAATTTTCTTCAAAAACACTTTTGAAATACCAAAATAAATATGAACGTCAAGACCTTAAAGCCAGGTACATCCTGAGTAGAATATTGTAGCTATAGATTTCAAACCCTTCAACATTAAAAAAAAAAAACTTCAAGATCCATGAAGACAAGCCCAATTACTAAAAATAAAAGTTGATTCTTTTCTTTTTTTTGTTTTAAGAAAATCTAGAATGACGACAAGTTCTTTCTCCATGTCTAGAAGCAATAAAAATAAAAAGAACAAGAGAAGAAAAGAAGCATATTAAGAATCTTTCTTAACAAGCAAACAAAAATAATTAAGAATTAGAAGGAAATAGAGGTAAAGAGAGAGTTCTGCAAATTTCACAAAAATAGCAATTTGTTATAACTTGTCTTTCAAGTTTCACACATTGTAATATTTATTCTTCACAACACGCCTGTTTAGGAATGTGGTTGCGGTTATTTTTCAAAGTGCTTTTCATTCCGAAATGCATCAAAATGATGTTTTTTCATTTTTTAAAAATAATTTTTGAGATCAACGCATCAAAATGATCTAAAACATAAAAAAAATTAATGCAAAAAAAATTGAATTTTTTAAAAACACGGGTTGGCACGCGTTTCCAAACACTCTCTAACTACCTTCTTGATTAACTAACAACTTCTATTAATTGCTCTTCAAACTAACTCTAACTATCAACTAACTTCCATCACGTGGAATTATTAACAATCATATGTTGAATGTGTATTAGTCAAGCTAAATTGTATTACTCTGGATTGGGAAAATTATAATGTTGCGAAGGTGATGGAAAAAAAAAGTGTTGAACTAAATTTCACTTCTAAAAAGAAATTGTTGTTGATCAATATTTTACATATACTAAATATAAAGAAAAATCTTGTATGTGCAAAAACAAACTATTTGTGGGGAAGGGCTACTCATGCAATGGAATGTTCAAACCCTGTATTAATAATAAAGTTAATCTCTAAAGTTGAAATAAATACAAATTTATTAGAACTTGTGCATTCTAATATATGTGAATTGAATGATGTCTTAACTAGAGGAGGAAAAAGGTATTTTATAATTTTTATTGATGATTATTCAAAGTATACTTATGTTTATTTAATGAAACATAAATATTAAGCTTTTCAAATGTTCAAGAATTATAAATTAGAAGTTGAAAATCAAAAGAGGAAGAAAATTAAAATTCTAATAAGTAATAAAGGTGGTGAGTATTTTTCCATGGAGTTTTCTTCATTTTGTGAAGAAAATGGAATCATACATCAAACTAGCGCTCCATATACACCTTAATAAAATGGCTAGGCGAAAAGAAAGAATAGAACATTTATTGATATATCTGTATTAGTGAATGTCAAGTTCCTTACTAGTTCATGGGGGGAAGCTTTACTCATTGCTTGTCATATACAAATAGAATTCCTTCAAGAAAATTAAAAGTTTCTCCATACAAATTATGGAATAAAGAAAATCAAACTTAAATTATCTTAGAGTTTTGGGTTGTCTTGCTTTTTATAGAGTTTTGAATCCTAAAAGGATGAAATTGAGACCTAGAGCTTTAAAGAGCAATTTTGTTGGCTATGCTGAAAATTCAAAGGCATTTAAAATATTAGATTCGAGTTCTAATATAATTGTGGAATCTAGAGATGTTAAGTTTATTGAAAATAAATCTTAAATTAATTCTAATTCAATTAGTGAATGATTCAATAATTTTAAAGTTGAAATAAAGTCAACAAATAATGCAGGTTTTGATCCAAGTTCTGGAAATAAAAGAATTCAAATGGATCATCCTATTGAACTTAGAAGAAGTCAGCGTGCTAGAAAAGAAAGGAATTTACATCCAGATTATATATCTTCACAGTCTATTGTTTTCTTAATTGAAGGTAATAAAATCGATGTGCTTAATAAGATATCAATCTTATTAATAGTAAAAGATGACCTTAAAACATAGAGGCAGTGATCTCTCGAGATGTTGCTTTTTAGAAAGAGACAGTTAATAATGAGATGGATTCATTATTATATAACAATACTTGAACTATTGTTGACTTGCCTCCAAATTCCAACACAATTGTATGTAAATGGGTTTTCAGAAGAAAATATAATAGTGATGGATCAATTCAAACTTTTAAAGTAAGATGAGCAGCCAAAAGCTTTAGACAAAAGAAAAGAATAAACTATTTTGATACAGCTCTGGTGACTCATATAACATCTATAAAAGTAATTTTGGCTTTATCATCAATCTATAATTTGTATTTATATCAAATAAATGTTAAGACTGCTTTCCTCAATTGTCAGTTGGATGAGGGAGTCTACATAGAACAACTAGATAGTTTTGTTCTACTATGAAATGAGCATAAAGTCTAGAAATTGATTAAATCTCTATAAGAATTGAAACGGGCACCTAAGTGATGGAATGGAAAATTTGATTCTGTAATTTTAGAATATGGTTTTAAACACAATAATGCTAATAAATGTATTTATTCTAAATTTACAAATTATTTTAGATTGATAATATGTCTTTATATAGATGATATGCTTATAATTAATACTAACATAAATGGTGTCAATGATACAAAGAAATATCTAACCTCAAAGTTCAAAATGAAAGACTTAAATGAGGTAGATATAATTTTGGATATCAAAGTGAAAAAACATAGTGAGGGTCTTGCTATTTGTCAATCTAATTATATTGACAAAGTCTTAATTAAATTTAATCATTTGAATATCAAAGAACCAAATACTCCATATGATGTTTCCTTTAGGTTTACAGAAAATACTAGTAGATCAATTGCTCAAATTAAATATGCTTGTGCAATTGGTAGCTTAATATATGTCATGTATTATACTAAACCAATTACTGCTTTCACAATATGTAAATTGTCTAGATATACAAGTGTGATGGCACTTGGTATGTGACATTATCTAACATAAATAGTTTTTTATTTTTAGAATTAATTAATTTAAGTTAATTAATTAATTTTTGGAATTAATTATGCACATATCTTGCTAAGTTGTTCACTTAAGTTGAATGAAGAGTTGCATTTTGAATTCTATAAACATATTGGTTTGGAGAGGTGTGCCTTTAAACTTTGCAAACATATTAGTCTGAATAGGTATGCCTGTAAACTCTATAAATATATTGGTCAGAAAACAATCTTATTCTCTCCCTAATTTTTCTTTACAAACTCTCTATTTATGTTTATAAAAAAACAAAACAAAATTTCTTAATAAACTTACAGAAGTTGTTGTCTATAAATTTAAGATTTTGTTATACCTTAAGGGTATATTGCTTTAACTCTATAATAAATATAATAGAGGCAATTAATACATTAAAGATATTTATCTTTACAAATTTACACTGCCCAAAACTTATTACCAGCTTACCATACCAAATAATTCCTATGGTGAAGAAAATATTTACTGCTATATCGTTATTTTCCATTTCTTATTATTTTTAAAAAATGAAAAAAAAACCTTGTTTTTCCCCTCGAATATGTATTCCGGATTATGTTGTAGAATATTTCGACAAAGGATGGGGATTTAGAGCCGTTGAAATTTGCTCATTGCTTTCGGATGTTCATGTTAGTTCTGAGCATTTTTGTCCGTGATACTGGTGTTGATCTAATTGATATAGTATTATTTCTGTTAATGCCTTGATTGGACCGGAAATGCTTGTAAAAACAAGACCGTATATTTTTTAAGAATTGTCCAGCAAATTTTCTGGACTTTATAGACAAGATGTAAATGACGATTATATGTTTTGTAGACAAGTTGTTGGTGGAGATTTGGCTTCAAACATGTTCTCCAGGCGCAGTCACAACAAATCCACAGGCACTCTTGTGAAGAAGTGTTTGTCGTCATGAAGGAAAGTGGCTCTCTATGTATTTCATCAAACTCACATGATAAATATCCTGGAAAGCCTCGAGAATTTTATTTTTTCTTTGCCAACAGCACATTCCATATCCTTGTCGATGATGCTTACCAGGTGAACCTTTCTACAGCAATTGCTTCTGGATAGATGTATCTACATGGAAAAAAACTGGTTATTTTCATTTAGATTGAAAAATAAATCCATAAAAAGCAGGATAGTCTTTAGTTAGTACTCTCTTTCCGTTTGCAGTAATGATTAATTCCATACTCACCCTTTTAACAGTTTACTGCTCGCAAATCCTGAGCTATGAGCATGTGATTGCAACTTTGCAGTGCTGTTCTTGACAAGAACGTGGGTTGATGCTCCTACTCCTGGCTTTCTGGGTGAAAACCTCATTTAGTCTCACACTAAAGTCTTCTTGTCAACATATTTGAAATTATCGTTTGCTGCAGATATGGAATATCGATGAACATGAGGCTATGCAAGCGCTTGCCATAACATCTCCCCACCATTCAAAGTGTATGCAATTCCTTTTCTCCATCCCCTTAATCTTAAAAGTTACCAACGAATAATGATGTTCTACTTTTCCTGTTTTGTTTTTCTTGTTCAAATAGCAGATGACAAGCTTCTACTTAATCTTATCAAGTCAAACCATTTGCATTTTTAGTCGCATCATCCACACTTTTTAACTTCTACGATTCCCTGTAATCTCCACCCTCAGATAATCTTTCTAGTTGCTATTCTATTCTACTGCCAATACTTATGCGTTGTATAATTTTTAATTAAATCATCTTCATCCTTGATATGACATTACCACTCCCTTGTAGATTTGGCCTTTTACATTTGATTCCTTGGTCGTCACAACATCATGGCAACTTTCAGAAGCTATTTCCACATTCATAGAAGAGGTATAATTCCAGCCTGATCTGGCAGGTCTTTTGGTTTATTATTCCGAAAGAAGCCACCCTTTCTCGAAACACACAGTATTGGGCTGCTCTTTTATGATATTCCTTTTGCTTTCATGTTTTAGAGGATGACTTATTCTCCAGCATGCTTTTGTATTTCCTCTCAGTCAAATTCTCTTAACTAAAAAGAACAAAATTTCAGTGACAAGTTTCATATAGGTGAATCTTGAACTTATAATTTCCAACGATTACTCTGTTTTCCATGATCTCAATTAGGTGGTGTGTGTATATTTTTCTTGGTTATAAAGTGAGTGGCTTTGGCGTCAATTCTCGTTTGGGTTATACATACAAAAATAAGAAGTTTCTTTAGCTCTTTCATCGTAGCATTGTTTCCAGGTTCATATATGAGGACTGGTTAAAGCCCCGTACTGCTGCGAAGTTAAAGTTGCTCATCTTTTGGGATGATCAATGCCTGCAAGCACCTCCAAAAGATGAACTTTGAAACCAACACAGTCCTGTGCGCATTGCAAACATATCAGATGAAAAATTAAAGGTAGTATACTTTGAAGCTTGTACATGTATAATCTATACCTGATTGGTATGTGGTGGACAATTGATCTTGATGTTTTTCGTTCTGCTGTATGGTTTCCAAGTCACATCGCAAATATTTACACTGGATCTTCCAAACGGTAAGTTGTTGGCTAATTGAAGAGGCGCCATCAAACTCATTTAGGATATTAATTCTGCTCCCCAGCTAGTTAAGAGGCTGTGAAGGGTATAGTTGATCTCATAACAGTAGTTGAGAGTATATTTGCGATTATCGTAGAGTTTATTCTTTATCCACACGCATGCAAGTAAGTAGGGAGGAACGAAAAATAAGAAAGAAAATGATTGATTGTGAATGATCAAGGTTTGTTAAACTATCATTTGGTCAAATGATAAATTGCCCTGATTCTAAGCAGCAATTGTTCAAGGCCGAACTTTCCCTACAACCTAATTCTCCAACTGTATGAAAAAGAACATTGATCTCCAACAATACTTTGGTTTTCAGATGACAGTGTCACCCTTTCCTCTGTCATCGAAGTTCGTCGTCAGCTTCTCTTTCTGCTACCAAAACATGGAACTCCGACCCAAGCATCTCATCTATTGCAAGATTCAGCGTGCTGCTCAAATTACTGGTCTCCAACATCACTTCTAGAGTTAAATTAAAGCCTAGAGTTGACAAGATAGGGATGGCATTTGTATTGGATTTGGTGTGCTGTTGCTCAGTATTGTTTAGTGGGTCCTCTGAAATATTTTCCCTGGCATCCACATGTTCACCAACCCAGACGGACCCATTACATCCAAGTATCAGGTCGACTCCGAGTCCGTTTGTATATGCAGCTGCGGTTAAAATAAAACGTAGCAAATATATGTTTGGTTATAGAAAAAAATGTAGTTTGCTATTCATGGATCCCACTTTTTACTGCGTTACAAACTCAATAATCGCGAAGCAGCAGGAGGCTGCTTTTGTTTCAACAGTAAACAATGGATAACACATATTTAAGCACTGTGCATGCTAATTAATTAGCATGCACAGTGTAACTTGCATACACTATATACACTGTATGCATGTTACACTGTTCATGCTAATTAATTCGCATGAACAGTGTAACATGCATACAGTTCCAGTTGGACCGGTTCCGGCCAAACTGGTTCCGGTTCAAAGCTTAAAATACATTGAATCAGGTTCAACCCAGTAAAATAAAAATTATTTTTAATTTTTTAATTGTTTTTTATTCGAAAAACTAGT
>Ga0307518_10000621_pt1 | contig 26636 bp, 16 predicted proteins | sample 25_EM_MG_FD_203889 | JGI IMG/M metagenome (GOLD analysis project Ga0307518, IMG submission 203889) | Populus trichocarpa ectomycorrhiza microbial communities from riparian zone in the Pacific Northwest, United States - 25_EM | ecosystem: Host-associated > Plants > Roots > Unclassified | place... | reverse complement strand
GTGCGCGCTCCTCCGGCACGAGCCACTCGGGGAAAGTCAGTCGATGCGCAGCGCGCGTATCCGGTTGTAGAGCGTCGAGCGGCTGACGCCCAGGGCGATCGCCGCCTTTTGCTTGTTCCCGCCCGCCGCTTCGATGGCGGCGACGATGACCTCGCGTTCGGCCTGGCGGAGCGGGGAACCCGGTGACGGTCTCCCGCGATGCGACTCGGGGAGATCCGCCGGCACGATGTCTCCCGCTGAGCGGGCGTCGGCGATCGCGAGCATGACCCGCCGCAGTTCGGAGAAGTTGCCGGGCCAAGGCTGTGCGGTCAACACGCTCAAGGCATCGGCGGTGAGACGGGTGCGCCCCGGCCCCGCGACTTCGTCCAGCACGCGTTGCGCGAGCTGGGGGATCTCGTGCCGTCGCCGCCGCAGGGGAAGCAGGTTCCGTCGTGCGGTGCACAGCGCGGCCAGCGGCGCGTGCACCCCATCCAGATGGTCCCCGGGCGTCGAAACCACCACCACCTCGCGCCGGGTGGCGCGTATCCGCTGGACCAGGAGCGCGGTCATCCGCTCCGAGAGAAGCTGGGCGTTGTCCACGATCACGGCCGGGCCCCGGCTCTCGAGTACCTCATCCATGGTGATGGCCCACGATCGCTCGCCTTGGCGCACGATCTCGGCGGCGTCGAGCGTGACCGGGTCGCCTCCGGCGGCCTCCTTCGCCGCGGTGGTGCGTCCGCTGCCCGGCTCGCCGACGACGAGGAGCGGCCAGCCCGGTTCGCGGTCGAACCGGTCGTGCCGGTGAGCCGGTGCATCCGCGAGGATGTCCACCAGTACACCCTGCACTCCGTCGATCGGGGCACAGTGCACCGCGACGGAACGGCCGGACGCCAGGTCCAGACGTTGTGTCTCACCAGGGCGCGACGGAATCTGTTCGGCACAGGCCCGGACGGCGGCGTGGTCGGCGGGCTGGAGCAGGTCCAGCGCCGCGGGGGTGGCCAGCACCAGTCCGTCGCCCAGCACGATCACCGGACGGTCGCGGCGCCGGGCGGCTTGCTGGAACGCGGTCAGCAACCGGCGCTGGGTGTTGGGGGAAGCCAGTTGCAGCCGGTCTTCGATGTCACGGACCATCCGCTGGACGAGCGGCGGGAACAGCCGGTCGTCCTCACCGGAAGGCCTCCCGATACCGAGCACCCCTTCGAGCCTGCGGGTGATCGGATGGACGATCGGATGCCCGTAACAGGTGAACGCGTGGAAGGACGCCAGCGAGTGTTCGGAACCTCGGACAAGCAGCCCATGTCTCGTTTCCGCCGGCGTCCCGACCGCGTTGACCCCGATTTCGTCCTCGCCGAACGAGACGCCCGGAGCGATACCGAGATCCTCGATGGTCCGATGGAACGAACTGTTCGCGGAGCGCACGTCTACGACCATCGCGGTTTGGTCGGCGAGGACCAACGCGACAGGGGATCCGTCGAGTTCGGCGGCGAACCGTTCGAGCACCGGATTCGCCGCTCGGCTCAGCGGAGTGGTGTCGTCACGCGGCTCCGGTGTGATCCGGTCTGCCATCGCGACTCCTTCGGCACGGTCGACAGGAAGAGCATTAAATATAATGCCTCTACGTTACGGGAGCAGCCACGATCGAGGGAGGGACAACTCCGTCCCTCCCCGGCGACGTCGCATCTGGTCACACTGGGTGGATGGCGGGAAGGTGCACCCGAACGAACGCGGCGAGTTCGTGAGTGCCCGCTGGACGGACTTGCGGACGTCGCGTCCGCTCAAACGGTCGCGGCTGCTTCTTGTCTGTTTCGCTATCTTTGCCACCTGGTCTCCCGCGAAAAAAGGCGGCCCACCGTCCGTAGTGGACAGTGGGCCGCTTTGTTCCCCCGGGCGCGCTACGGAGCGGTGAGGGTCGCGGTCGCCCGTGGTCCGCCGTTGCAGCTGACGGTCTGCCCGGTGAAGACGGCCTTCGTCGAGCAGCCTTCGTCGTCGGTCACGGTGACCTTCACGGTCCGTGGGCCGGCGCCGGTGAAGGTGTGCGCGACCTCGGGCTCCGACGTGGTCAAGGTCTGCCCGTCACCGAAGTCCCAGTCGTACCGCACGATCCTTCCGTCCGGGTCGGACGACGCCGCGGCGGAGAAGAAGCCGGTGCCGCCCTGTGCGGATACCACGCGCACGGACGCGGTCGGTCCCTGGTCCGGGGTGAGCACGGCGGACGGGCCGTCGTTCATCAGCACGCCCGTGTTCGTGGCGGGCAGCCCGGTCGGTGCCAGGCCACCGTTCTCGCCAACGTTGTAGCTGTGCACCCGCGAAGTCACCCCGGGTGAGAAGACGTCCGCGAGGAACAGCACCTTTCCATCGGGGCTCAGGATCGTGCGGCCCGGCATGCCGTCCGGAGCGTCGTAGGGCGATCCCGGCAGCGAGGTGAGCGCGCCGTCCACGCCGATCCGGAATCCTTCGACCGCGCCACTGCCCGCGGTGGGTACGTACAGACGGCCGCTGTCGGCGGTGATCGCCGCACCGTGCGGGAGATCTCCGGTCGGGTACGGGCCACCCGGGGTCGGGGTGAGCGTTCCGTCCGCGCCGATCGCGAATCCGATCATGCTGGCGCCCTGTTCGTTGCTGATGTACAGGAACCGGCCGTCGGGAGTGACCGCGGGCAGCGCCGGGACGTTGCCCGTGGGGTACTGGCCGATCAGCGTGAGACGACCGTCCGGTGCGACCGCGAAGCTGGTCACCTTGGACAGCAGAGTGCTGGTCACGAACAGGAACCGGCCGTCCGGGGTGAGGGCGGGCAGGCTGAGCGCGCTGTCGCCGGGAACCGCGGCCGGGGGAGCGGTGGTCTTCGTGAGGGCGCCGGACGCGGCGACGTCGTAGGAACGGACTTCGTTCTCGCCGCCGCCCATGGTCGCGAACAGGCGCGAGCCGCCGGGGGTGAGGGCGAGGCCGACGACGGCGGCACCGGTACTGACCTTGCCGCCGGGAATCGCGGTGAGCTTGCCGTCGGAACCGATCCGGTACCCGGTGATCGACGAGCCGGTCAGACTGGCGACGTAGGCCGTCTTGCCGTCGGGGGTGACGACGATCGAAAAGCCAGCGGAAGCGGAGAACGGCGATCCGGTGACCTTCGAAAGAGTGCCGTCCTTGGCGACACCGTGTACCGCGACGTTCTGGGAAAGCAGACCGCCCACGAGCAGGAACCTGCCTGGGGTGGCGGTGGCGGCGTACGCCGGTGACGACGCCAGGAGACCGCCGGCGAGGAGTGACAGGACGGCCGTCAGGCCGGCCGCCGCGCGGCGGGGGCGGAGAAGAGGGTTTCTGGACATGAGCGCGTGAAACCTCCGTGTTGTGAACTTCTCGACGTTGAGCCAGATCAGCGGAGCGGGGCTCGCTTCGAAGTTAAGGAGCTTTGACCGCTGGTGACTGTCCAAGAAGTTGGACAGCCGGTAATGGGTCCACTCCTTACCGTCGTAGCGGGAAAGCGCCGCCCGACTCGACGGAGAGTGGAGTGGAAATGGAAATCTGCCGCCAGGATGAGCAGATAATCCACTGTGGACGGACAGCGTCCGTGCTCGCGCTGATCGTCACGGTCGGCTTCCTGGTCGCGGTGGACAACACGATCGTCGCGGCGGCCGCCGGTTCCATCGTCACGGATCTCGGCGCCGGGATCGGGCTGGTGCCGTGGCTGGGACTGGGTTACACGCTGCCCTTCGCCGCGCTGCTGGTGTTCACCGGACCGGTGATCGATCGGTTCGGCTCGCGGGCGGTACTGCGATGGAGCGGCGCAGGGTTCACGCTCGGGGCTCTTCTCGCCGCGACCACTTGGGGGACTGCCCCGCTGATGGCGGGCCGGGTGGTGCAAGGTGTGGCGGCCGCGGCGATCGTGCCCGCCACGTTGACCCTCCTTCGGTCGGCCCTCCCACCCGCATGCCGGACCACCGGAGCGGCCGGATGGCTGGCGGCACTGGCCTGCGGTCTGGCCGGTGGGCCGGTCCTCGGCGGGGCACTGAGCCAATACCTGCACTGGCGGTGGGTGTTCTGGGCGGTGCTGGCCTGCGCCGTGGTCGTGCTGCTGCTGGCCGGAGCGGCGTCCGCCGAACTGGGGGAGAGGACTCCACGGCTCCGTCGGGCGTTGCCGGAGTTGATACGACACCGGTCTTTGGCCGGGTCCCTGTTGCTGCAAGCACTTTGGGGGATCGGCGTCACCGGCGTCGCGTTCTTCACGCCGCTGGCGTACGGGGAGTTGTTCAGCGTCGGGCCCTGGACCGCCGCCCTGCCGCTGGTGATCGTGGCGCTGGCAGTGATTGCAGCGACGCCCCTTGTCGGACGAGCGGTGAGCAGGCTGGGCGCCGGTGCGGCGGTCGCCGGTGGACTCGCCACGGTGGCCGCCGGCCTGGGAACACTCGCGATCCTCGGGAACGAACCCGCGATCCTTCCGAGACTCGCCGCGCTCGCGCTGGTCGGGTTCGGCTCTGCTTTCACCGCTCCGCTGGCCACCCAGGTATTGGAGGCCGTCCCGTCCCGGCTGGCAGGCACCGCTGCTGGGCTGCTGTCCGCGTCACGTGAACTGTCGGGCGCCGTCGGTGTCGGCTTGGCCGGTGCGCTGGTGGCGCTCGGCCCGCTCATCGACGGCTACACCCGTGCGCTCGCCGTTGCCGCCGTTCTGACCGCCGTGGCCGCGTCGCTGGCCACGCGCCTGCTCCTGCCCCTGCACACCGACGAAGTGAGGAAGATTCGATGACCTCGGTCGCATCTGTTTCGACGGCCATCGCCCCGTTGCCAGGGCAGCTCGCGGCGTGTGCCGCTCTGGACGGCGACGCCGTGGCCCTCACGTTCCTGGACCACCGGCGGCATCCCGCCGGGCGCGCGATTTCGCTGACCTGGCGCCGGCTCGACGCCCGGGCCACCGACATCGCGGTATGGCTGCGTTCGAGGGTGGACGCCGGGGTACCGGTGGCGATCATGGCGGATCAGAGTCCTGGGTACGTCACGGCGTTTCTGGGAATCCTGCGCGCGGGTGCCGTGGCGGTTCCGCTCTTCGGTCCGGATCTGCCGGGCCACGGGGACCGGCTCGCCGCCGTGCTCGCCGATTGCGCGCCCCGGCTGGTGCTGACCGGCGCGGACGAGATCGGGCAGGTCCGGGCCTTTCTCGACGAGCGGGGGATGAGCGACGTCGCCGTCCACGCGGTGGAGGATGTTCCGGACGCGCGTGGGGAAACCACGGCGGTCGCCCTGACACCCGACGACGTCGCGTACCTGCAGTACACGTCGGGTTCCACCGGCACCCCGCGCGGTGTGGTCATCACGCACGGGAACGTCGTCGCCAACGCGCGGCAGGCCTGCTCGGCCTACGGGGTCAGCAGCGGGCAAGGCGTCACGGTGAGCTGGCTGCCGCTCTTCCACGACATGGGCCTGATGCTGTCGGTCGCCGGGCCGCTGGTAAGCGGAGCACGCACCGTCCTGATGCGACCACTGGCGTTCCTGGAACAGCCGCTGCGATGGCTACAGGCGTTGTCCGACAACCCCGGCGCGGTGACCGCGGCGCCTGGCTTCGCCTATGCCTACGCCGCCGCGCGGGTCCGCGGGCCGGAAAAAGCGTTGTTGCGGCTGGACACCGTTCTCGCCCTGGTCGATGGGAGCGAGCCCGTACGCCCCGCCGCGATCGAGCGCTTCCGGGAGGCATTCGCGGAGTGCGGGCTCAGACCCGAGGCACACCGTCCGTCCTATGGGCTGGCCGAGGCCACGGTGTACGTCTCGGCGAGCACGGCGGGTTCCGTCGCGAGAGGACGGCGATTCGACCGGACGGCGCTCGCGGGCGGACGACTCGCCGAAGCAGCGGACGACGGCGTCGAACTCGTCTCCTGTGGACGGTCGATCGAACAGCGGGTGCTCGTGGTCGACCCCGTGACCGAGCGGGAGGTACCCGACGGGACGGTGGGCGAGATCTGGGTGAACGGTCCCAACGTCGGGCGTGGCTACTGGAACCGGCCGGTGGAGACCGCCGCCGTGTTCGGCGCGCGGCTGGCCGACCGGCCCGGCCTCGGCCGCTGGCTGCGCACCGGCGATCTGGGCGCACGGCATGAGGGGGAGTTGTACGTGACCGGGCGGATCAAGGACCTGATCATCGTGGACGGCCGCAATCACTACCCGCAGGACGTCGAGGACACCGTCGAGCGCGCACACGACGCCGTCCGGCCGCGCAACAGCGTCGCTTTCGCCGTGAGCACCCCGGGTGGGGAACGCGCGGTCGTCCTGGCCGAACGCAACCGCCGGATCGAGCCGGGTGCCGTGGACACGCTGCGGTTCGCCGCGACCGTGCGTGCCGCGGTCGCCCGGCGGCACGGGCTCGCTCTGCAGGACGTACGGCTCGTCGAACCGGATACGTTGCCCCGGACCTCCAGCGGGAAGATCGCCCGGTCGGCCTGCCGTGACCGGTACCTGGCGGAGTTCGCGTGACCCCCGCCGAGCTCACCGCCTGGCTGGTCACCCGCCTCTCGGAACTGACGTCGCTGCCGCCCGGCCTGATCGAGGTGGACCGGCCGCTGCGCGACCTGGGCGTCTCTTCGCGTGACGCCATCGGCGTCGCAGGCGAACTCGGTGACGTCCTGGGCAGGCCTGTCGCCCCGGATCTGGTCTACCGGCACCCGAGTGTCACCGAACTGGTCGCCGCGCTGCTCGCACCCGATCCCCAGGGCACCAGGACCGGTCCCGCCGTCGAGGCGGAGCCGATCGCGGTGATCGGTGTCGGCTGCCGCCTGCCGGGCGGGATCGACTCTCCCGCCGGGTTCTGGGAGTTGCTGACCGACGGACGAGACGTCATCGGTCCTCGGCCTTCCGGCCGCGAAGGACCCGACGAACCGGGCGGCTATCTCGACGACGTCGCCGGTTTCGACGCGGAGTTCTTCGGTGTCACCGCCCACGAGGCCGAGGCGATGGATCCGCAGCAGCGGATCATGGCGGAGGTCGCTTGGGCGGCTCTGGAGCACGCGGGTATCGCCCCGGGTGGGCTTCGGGGCAGCCGGACGGGGGTCTTCGCGGGTGTCTCGGCCGCCGAGTACGGGGCGTTGAGCATGGCCGACCCCGGACGGGTCGACGCCTGGTCGGGTACCGGGGCGTCGGCCGCGATCGTGGCCAACCGGCTGTCGTACTTGCTGGATCTGCGAGGACCCTCGGTGGTCGTGGACACGGCGTGCTCCTCGTCGCTGGTCGCGGTGCACCACGCTTTGGCGAGCCTGCAACGCGGAGAATGTGACCTCGCGCTGGCCGGTGGAGTGAACCTCTTGCTCAGCGAAGGTCCCTTCACCACTTTCCGGCGTGCAGGGCTGCTCGCCGCCGACTCACGCTGCAAGGCCTTCGACGCCTCGGCCGACGGGATCGTGCGCGGCGAAGGATGCGGGGTGGTCGTCCTGCGACGGCTCGCGGACGCCCGGACGGCGGGCGACCGGATCCTCGCGGTCCTGCGCGGTAGCGCGGTCAATTCCGACGGCCGGTCCAACGGATTGATGGCGCCCAATCCCGCGGCACAGGCCGATCTCTTGCGGGAAGCCTATTCCGTGGCAGCGGTCGATGCGTCCACTGTGGACTATGTGGAGGCACACGGCACCGGGACCCTGCTGGGCGACCCGATCGAAGCGGGTGCGCTCCGGGCGGCACTCGGTTCCGGGAGGACCTCGGAAAACCCGCTACTACTGGGATCGGTGAAGACAAACCTGGGACATCTGGAAGGGGCGGCGGGGATCGCGGGGCTGATCAAGGTCGTCCTCGCCCTCGATCACGGCCTCGTCCCGGCCGGCCTGCACTTCCGGGAACCCAACCCGCACATCGCTTTCGACGGCCTCAGTGTGGTCAGCACGCCCACGCCATGGCCGCGCTATTCGGGCCGTGCGCGCGCCGGGGTCTCCGCGTTCGGCTTCGGGGGCACCAACGCCCACGTCGTGGTCGAGGAGTGGCCCAAGGCACCTGCTCCCGCGGCCACAGACGAGCGCCGGACCGAACTCTTCGCCGTGTCCGGTGCGGATTCCGACCGGCTCGCCACCCAGGCGGCCGATCTCGCGGACTGGCTCGAAGAACGATCCGACATACCTCTGCCGTCGATTGCCGCGGCCTTGGCGCGGCGGCGTGACCACGGCCGTGTCCGTGGCGTCGTGCGCGCGGCCGACCGTTCTGCCGCCGTCGCCGGGCTACGGACGATCGCGCGCGGTGACGCCGCGCCCGAGGTGACCACGGATCTCGTCCGTGCCGAAGCGGCCGCGCCCGTGTTCGTCTTCTCCGGATTCGGGGCATCCTGGACCGGCGTGGGGACACGGCTGGCTGCCGCCGAACCCGATTTCGCCGCCGCCGTGGCCGACCTGGACCCCGTGTTCACCGAGGTATGCGGTTTCTCGTTGCGCGACGCGCTGGAAGGTGACGACGGCGATCTCCAGGTGGCGCAACCGGCGTTGTTCGGTGTGCAGGTCGCTCTCGCGCGGTACTGGGAAAGCCGTGGAGTACGCCCGGCCGCCGTGGTGGGGCATTCGGTGGGGGAAGTCGCCGCCGCGGTCGTGGCGGGAGCGCTGGAGGTCCAGCAGGGGCTGCTGGTGGTCCTGGAGCGTGCGCGGCTTCTCGCCGCGCTGGACTTCGCGAACTCGGGCGCGATGGCGGTGGTCGAACTCCCGGCATCCGAAGTGGACGCTCGCTTTCCCAGCGTGGAGGTCGCCGTATACTCGTCGCCCGGCCAGTGCACCGTCGCCGGGCCCGCGCCGGCTGTCGACCGCGTCGTGGCCTGGGCGTCGGCTAAAGGACGGTTCGCCCGTCTCCTGCCCATCGGTGCGGCCGCGCACACCGCGGCCGTCGAGCCGGGGTTACGGCGATTCCGCGACGCTGTCGGGGCGGTGACGTCGTCGGCGCCCTCGGTCCGGGTGTTCTCGAGCGTCCCCGAAGACCCGCTGACGGAGCCGAAATTCGACCTAGACCACTGGACGGCCAACCTGCGGCGCCCGGTGCGCTTCGCGCAGGCTTTACAGGCCGCCAGGAAACACGGACATTCGGTCTTCCTGGAGATCGCGCCGCATCCGGTGACCTTAACCGCCATCGAGGACACCTGCGGCCCGGACACTCTGGCGTTGGCGAGCACCAGTCGCGACGCCGACGGCTTCATGCCCGCGCTCGCGGGATTGCACGCCGCCGGGCATCCCGGGGCGCTGCGCGGGCACTATCCGGAGGCGCCGGTCCTGGACCTACCCGGGCCACGCTGGCGGCACACCCGGTACTGGCGTGCCACGACGGCGTTTCCGGCCAGGCACCCGCTGCTCGGCGAACACGTCGAGGTGCCGGAGGACGGCCGTCACATGTGGCAGGCGGAGATCTCGGCCGAACGTCTGCCGTGGCTGGCCGACCACGCCCTGGAGGACATCCCGGTCTTCCCGGCGACCGGCTATCTGGAACTGGCTTTGGCCGCAGGCGGAAAGGCCGTCCGCGAGCTGACCCTGGAGGCCCTCCTGCACCTAGCGGCCCCGGTCACGGTCACCTCGAGCTTGACCGGTGACGAGTTCACGGTGCTGGCACGTTCGGTCGGCGAATGGGTCACACACGCCCGGGCCACGGTCGTGGACGACGACACGGCCGCCCCACCACCGCTGTCACGGGTCGAGGGGCCGGACATCGACCTGTACAGCCGCTTCGCCGACGCCGGCCACGCGTATGGACCGGCTTTCCGCGCACTCCATGGTGTGCACGCGGCTAACGGAGCCGCGTCCGCCTGCCTGACGCTGCCCGACGAGGCGACACGGCATCCGGCATACGCACTGCATCCCGCGCTCGCCGACGCCTGCCTCCACGTCCTCGCCGCGGCCGCGGCGAGTTCCGGGACCGCCCCCGGACGGTACGTGCCCACCGTCCTCGGCTCGGTCCGACTGCTCGGCGATCCCTCACGCGGCACCTGGTGCGCGGCTGAGGTCACCGGATCCACCCCGGACGGCATCACCGGCACCGTCCAGTTGCTGGCCGACGACGACACCGTGCTGGTCGAATTCGCGCGAGTCCAGGCTTCGCGAGTGAAGACGCCGGTCACCGCGCTGGAACCGCGCTGGGAGCCTGTTCCGTTGCCGCAGAGGGAATCCGGTCCGAAAACCTGGGTGCTGATGTCCGAAGTGGACGAACCTGAACTGGCCGCCGCTCTCGCCGAAGCGGGGGACAGAGTGCACACCGACCCCTCCCGCCCGGCCGACGCGGTGGTACTGGTCGCCGGAGAGGCCACCGACCCCGACGCCGCCCAGCGACAGGTGCTCCGGGTGGCCACTCTGGTGCGGGAACTGACCGATCGGCCCGAACCACCACGCCTGTGGCTCATCACGAGAGGAGCGCACGCCGTGCTACCGGGGGAGACCGGTCGGCCCGGTCTCGCTTCGCTCCGCGCGGTCATCCGGGTGCTCGCCTTCGAACATCCCGGGCTGCGCGCGACACAGGTGGACCTGGACCGGATGGATTCGCTGGTCGCCGAACTCCGCGCGGACCAGCCGGAGGACGAGGTCGCCTGGCGCGAAGGCCGCCGTTTCGCCGCGAAACTGACTCGAACCGTCCCGGCGGCGGGCCCGGTCCCGGTCGGGCCGGGCGCCTACGTGATCACCGGCGGCCTGGGCGAACTCGGCCTGCTGACCGCCCGGTGGCTGGCGGACCACGGCGCGACCCGGCTGGTCCTCAACGGCCGGACCGGGCCGGCCCCCGGCGTACTCGATGGCCTGCGTGCTCGAGGGGCGCACGTCGACGTCGTGCTCGGCGACCTGGCCGGACCCGGGGTGGCCGAGCGGCTCGTCGAACGTGCGCAGGAGGGCGGCGTTCGCCTGCGGGGAGTCGTGCACGGTGCCGGCCTGCTCGCGGATCGCGTCCTGACCGAGCTGGGCGCGGACGACCTGGCCCGTGCCTGGCGGCCCAAGGTCCTCGGCGGCCTGCGGCTGCACGAAGCCACGAAGGACGTCGAACTGGACTGGTGGCTCGCGCAGTCCTCGCTGGCCGGGTTGGTCGGTTCGCCCGGTCAGACCGCGCACGCCACCGCCAACGCCTGGCTGGACGCGCTGGTGGCATTCCGCCGGGCCACCGGGCTGCCCGCGACCACCGTCAACTGGGCCGCGTGGACCCGTGACGCTGCCGAAGACCGGCTCAACGCGGGACTGGCCTCGATCGATCCCGCCTCCGCCCTGGACGCGCTCGGTGCGGTCCTCGCCGACGGCCGTCCGGCGTTCGGCCTGTTGGACAGCGACCCGAACGCCGTCGCCGACGCCTTCCCGGCGTTGGCGGACCGGCCGTTCCTGGCCGGACTCGTCACCCGCTCGGCGCCGACCGGGAGAAGCGGCACCGTCCAAGAACGCCTGCTCGCCTGCATCGGCGACGTCCTGGGGATTTCTCCACCGGATCCACGGACACCGCTGCTCGAACTGGGGCTCGACTCGTTGACCGCCTTGCGGTTGCGCACGGCGGTGTTGCGGGAGTTCGGCACCCAGCCGTCCACCGCTCTGCTGCTGCGTGGGGCGGGTACGGCCGAGATCGCCGCCGTCATCGCCGCGGACCTCGGCGTCGAGGCCGGTGCCGCTCCTGTCGTCGTCGGAGCCCGCGACCACGCGGAACGCTGGATCTCGTCACTGTGGCGTGACGTCTTGGAGGTGCCCGAAGTCGGCGTGCACGACGACTTCGGGGGCACAGCCGTGGCCGCCGGGCGGCTGCGCGAGGCCGTCACCCGGCGCCTCGGCGCCGAACCGTCTGGCCTGTTCGACACTCCCACCGTGGCCGCCATGGCCGACGTCGTCCGCGACCTGCTCGACGCCTCTCCTGAAGGCACCGTCCGCACCCTGCGCGACGGGGACGGCCCGCCGCTGCACCTGTTCCATCCGGCGGGTGGGGCCACGAGCGTGTACCAGCCCCTCGTGGCCGCGCTCGGCCGTCCGTGCCTCGGCTACGAGCGGATCGACCACCTCGACTCCGTCGAAGAGAAAGCCGCGCACTACGCCGATCTGATCAGCGCCCGGCAACCGGACGGCCCCTGCGCGCTGGCGGGCTGGTCCTTCGGGGGCTACCTCGCCTACGAAGTCGCCCGGGTGCTCACCGAACGCGGCAGGCTGGTCGGGCCGGTGGTGCTCATCGACTCGATCCTCCCGCTGCCCGGACCGGACACCGCACCGCTCGACCGGTCCATCCGCTTCACCGAACACATCGAGCAAACCTATGGCGTCCCACTCGGACTGTCCCACGACGAACTCGCCGCCGTCGGGGAGGACGACCGGATCGGGCTCGTGCTCGACCGGGTCCGCGCGGCGGTGCCCGGGATCGGCGAGGGTGTCCTGCTTCATCAGCGAACGTCCTCTGTGGACGCACTGGTGGCCGAGCGCTACACCCCTCGCCCGTGGCACGGACCGGTTGTGCTGCTCCGGGCGGATCAGCCGCATCCGCTGACCACGATGCTGGATCCGCGGTATCTGCGGACCGACGAGGCTCTCGGCTGGGACGCGCTGTGTCCGCGGTTGCGGGTCGCGCGGGTGCCCGGCGACCACGTCTCGATGATCGACCCACCGCACGTCACGGCGCTCGCGGCCGCCTTGTCCGCCGCACTCGACTTCCCGGAGGGCTCCCGATGAGACGGCTGTTCAGGATCGCGACCATTGTGCTCGTCGTCGCCGCGGGCGTGACGATCCCGCCCGCGGCGGGCGAAGGTGCCCGCGTCGTCGGCGAGGTCCGGATCGACGAGCGGACGACGGATCTCGCGATCGACTCGCCCGCGCTGGGCACCACCGCCATGGTCAGGGTGCTGGTCCCGTCGAACTACACCGCCCGGCCCGAACGCTCGTTCCCGCAACTGTGGTTGCTGCACGGCTGTTGCGCCGATCAGGACACCGTGCCGACACCGGACTATCTCGGCTGGGCCGCGCACACCGATGTCGAAGAGTTCACCGCGGACAAGGACGTCGTGGTGGTGATGCCCGCCGGTGGGTACGCGGCGTTCTACTCCGCGTGGCGCTCCGGGAAACCGGACTGGGAAACGTTCCACACGACCGAAGTCCGGCAACTGATCGAAAGCAGATTCCGGGTCAACCAGACCCGCGCGGTGGCCGGCCTGTCCACCGGCGGTTACGGCGCGATGGCCTACGCCTTCCGCCACAAGGGAATGTTCGCCGCGGCCGCGTCCTACAGCGGCCTTCCCGACACGCTGCTGCCCACCGCGGCCCAGTTGATCCAGCTGATCCTGGTCCGCCAGGGCCACGGGCCCGAGGACCTTTGGGGTTCGCAATGGTGGGATCACGCCGCCTGGAGCGCGCGCAACCCCTTCGATCACGTCGACGACCTGCGGGGCACCGCCCTGTACGTCTCTTCGGGTAACGGACGCCAAGCGGGAAACCCATGGTCGACGGATCCCATCGAGTCTGCCGCGTCGGCGTCGTCTCGCACTTTCACCGACCGGCTCCGGCTACGCGGAATTCCGGTGACCGTCGACTACTACGGCGACGGTACGCACAGCTGGCCTTACTGGGAGCGAGAGCTGCACACCTCATGGCCGTTCCTCGCCGCCGCGCTGAAGCTGGCCGAGAGGCAATAGATCATATATTGTCGATAGAATCGTGGATTGTCGAGGTGGACGATGGAAGCGGACGAGGCCCTCGCGCGGCGGTATCGCGACCTGTGCGCCGACGTGCGTTCCGCCCTGGGCCTCGATATCCCCATGCCCCGGCCGGCAGGCCCGTGGGCGGACGAAGCCAAGACGGTCTTGGGCAGGCTCTGGAATGCCGTCATGGGCGAAACCCTGCGACGCACGAGCGAAACCGCGCCACCGGCCCTGGTTGAACTGCTAGGCCGAATCCGTGCTTTCGAGGGCGAACTCGCCGAAGCCAGGCTGGCCGACAGGCACGTCCTGCTCCGCAGTGTCGCGGAGTCCCTGGCGTCACTTCGCGACGCGAACACCGTGGACGAGTTCCTCAGCCGGGTTCCGGAAGCGGGGTGCCGTCTCGGTTTCGACCGGGTTCTAGTGTCCACAGTGGAGGATTCGGTCTGGCGGTTGCACACCATGTGCGTGACCAAGGAGCCCCGGTGGGCCGACGAGATCGTGGCTGTCGGCAAGGCCTCGCCGCCTCAGCTCGGCGCAGATCTCGTCGAGGGCGAGGTCGTCCGATCCGGCAGGCCGAGGTTGATCTTCGACGCGCAGCGGAGCACCCGCGTGGACAAGGACCTCATCCACGTCACCAAGTCCACTTCGTACGGTGTCGCGCCGCTGACCCTGCACGGTGAGGTCGCCGGGCTGCTGCATGGCGACTGCTACCACCAGCGTCGCGATGTCGACGACGCCGACCAGGCTTTGCTGTCGGTGCTGGCCGAGGCACTGAGCCATTCCCTCGGCAGGCTGACGGTGCTCGAAGGGGTCGCCTTCCTGCGGGGCGCGGCGGACCAGCTGCTGACGAATCCGTCGGCTGTCCCGCGGCAGGCGCCCCCGGCCCCGCCTACAGCGGACCCCCGGCTCACCGCGCGCGAGATCCAGGTGATGGATCTGCTCGCGGCCGGACACTCCAACCGGCACATCGCCCAGCGGCTCGTGATCTCCGAGCGTACGGCGAAATCGCATATCACCAGCATCCTGCGCAAGCTCGGGGTCAGCAGCCGCACCGAAGCGATGGCGTACTGGCTGCGCCGGAACCTGCCCTAAGGTCGCACGAAATCCCTGACCCTTGGCCGATGCCGCCGCGGGCCCTCCGTTCCCAGAATGAACGCCTCATACACGGACGACCGTGGAGGCGGAAAGTGACTGAGCAGCGTGGCTCAGCCGACTGGCTGGTCGGCATCGACGTCGGGGGAACCTTCACCGACATCATCGGACTCAACCGGACGACGGGGGAGATCCGCGACGGGAAGGTGCTCTCGACCAGGGAACAGGAGACGGGGGTGCTGCAGGCCCTCGGCGCCATCGACATCACCGTTCCCGAGGTCGCGGAGATCGTGCACGGGCACACCGTCGGGATCAACGCCCTCCTGAGCAGGGCGGGCGCGAGGACCGGGCTGCTGGCGACGCAGGGGCACCGCGACCTGCTCGACATCGGCCGGATGCACCGGGAGTTCGGTGACCGGTTCTACGACCCGACCTGGCTGCGCCCGCACCAGGAACGGCCCATCGTGGAGCGGCGCGATCGGATCGGGATCCCGGAGCGGATCGCCTACGACGGTTCGGAACTGCTCCCGCTGGACGAAGAGGCGGTCCGGGTGGCGGGACGCGCCTTCGCCGAGCAGGGCGTCGAAGCGGTCGGCGTCTGTTTCATGAACTCGTATCAGAACCGCGGGCACGAGCAGCGAGCCGCGGAGATCCTCGCCGAGGAGCTGCCGAACGCCTACATCCAGACGTCCGCGCTGTACCCGGTCAGCAAGGAACACGAGCGCACCACCACCGTCGCACTCGACGCCTATGTCGGTCCGGCCGTGGTCGGCTATCTCGAACGGCTGACCGCCGCGCTGGCCGAACGCTCGTTCGGCGGCACGTTGTGGATCATGATGACCAACGGGGGCGTCGCCACCGTGCAGGACGCGGGCCGCGCCCCGGTGTTCCAGCTGGTCTCCGGCCCGGTCGGCGGGGTCACCGGCAGTATCGCCCTCGCCCGCGACGCCGGCAGGCGGAACCTGCTGACCATGGACGTCGGCGGGACCAGCACCGACGTCGCCGCGATCGTGGACGCCAAGACCCCGCTGACCGACCTCTGGACCCTGGAGACGGGGCTGACCCTCACCCTGCCCCTGGTCGACGTCGAGAGCGTCGGCTCCGGTGCGGGCAGCATCATCGGGCCGAACGCGCTGGGACAGATCGCCGTCGGGCCGGCGTCGGCAGGTTCGGATCCGGGGCCCGCCTGCTACGGCCGCGGCGGGGTCGAGGCCACCCTGACCGACGCTTGCCTCGTATTGGGCGTCCTGCAGCCGGATCTGTTCGCCGACGGCCGGATCACCCTCGACGTCGAGGCCGCCCGTGCCGCCCTCACCCGCTCCGGCGAGCGCTGGAATCTCACGGCCGAGGAACTGGCCGAGGCCGCCTACCAGGTCGCGTGCGAGGACATCGCCGCCAAGATCCGCACCATCTCCGTCTACCGGGGGCTCGACGTCCGCGAGTTCGCGCTGCTCCCGTTCGGCTCCGCCGGGCCGATGCTCGCGGACCGCGTCGCCCGGATCCTCGGGGTCGACACCGTCGTCGTCCCCACCACTCCCGGCCAGTTCTCCGCGCTGGGGCTGCTGCAAAGCGACCTGCGCACCACCCGCGCCCGATCGGTGATGGTCCCGCTGTCGCCGGACAACGCCACCGCGATCGAAGACGGATTCGCGGCCATGGAACGGAACCTCCTCGAGGAGCTGACCTCGCAGGGGGTCGATGTCGACGGCCTGACCTTCGACCGCGCGATCTTCGCGATGTATCGCGGGCAGACCTGGGACAACCGGCTGCCGATCCGGGGAGACCGGGTGACCGCCGACAGCGTGCCGGAGACCGTCGCCGACTTCCACGCCTTCTACCAGGAGTCCTACGGCTTCTCCGCCGCAGAGATCCCGGTCGTCGCCTCCACGCTGGAGGTGACCGCGGTGATCCCGCGCCCGCACAAGGTCCCGAGCGCGGCCGCGGAGGACGGCGTCTCGCTGCTAGGACACCGCGACCTGCGGCTGCCGGGCGCCGACCGGACAGTCTCCGTCCCCGTACACGTCCGCGAACGCCTCGAAGCCGGGGCCGTGGTCGAAGGCCCGGCGATCGTCTCGGAGAAGTTCGCCACGACGGTCGTCCTGCCGGGCCGTCGCGCCCGGCTCGGCGAAGACCGTCTCCTGATCATCGAGAACAACGGCTGAGGAGCAGCGATCATGACCCTGTCCGCTGAACACACGACGGCCGAGTCCGAACTCGACATCCTGCGGTACGGCCTGATCGAGGTCGCGCGCGAGATGAACGAGGCGCTGATGCGCAGCGCGTTCTCCCCGGTCTGCCGGGACATCCTCGATTGCACGACGGCGATCCACATCCGCAGCGGCGACGCCTGGGAGACCGCCGCGCAATGGGAAGGCTGCATGCAGCACGCTTTCACCTCGCCGCACATCGTCAACTTCGTGATGGACGAGTTCGACCTCGACACGCTGCAGCCCGGCGACGTCATCTTCGTCAACGATCCCTGGCGCGGCACCATCCACCAGTCCGACGTGAACCTGCTGCGGCCGGTGTTCGTGGACGGTCGCGTCGAGTTCATCCTGCACTCGACCTCGCATCTGGTCGATCTCGGCGGCCCGATCCCCGGCGGTTTCTCCAACGGCACGCAGACCTCGTTCGAGGAGCAGATCAAGCTCCCGCCGTCGCTGCTGTACGCCAACGACGTCCCCGTGCGGCCGCTGTTCAACTACATCCTCGAAAACAACCGGGTTCCGCAGCTGGTTCTCGGCGATCTTCGGGCGTTGCACGGCTGCCTCGTCGTGGGGGAGCGGCAGTTGCAGGCACTCGTCGCGCGCGGCGGGCTGGAGAAGGTCAAAGCCGCCGGCCACTACGCGATCGAGGCCACCGAGGCGAGCATGCGTCGCGGCATCGCCGGCATCCCGGACGGCGACTACACCGTCGAGGACTTCCTCGACGAGGACGGCGTCACCGACGAGCCGATCCCCGTGCGGGTCACGGTGAAGGTCCGCGGTGACAGCATGGAGATCGACTTCTCCGGTTCGGGACGGCAGCCGCTCGGCAACTGCGGCACCGCCTGGTGCGAGGCCACCCGCTGCATCGAAGCGGTGAAGCTCATGGTCGATCCGGGGACACCGGTGAACAGCGGCACTCTCCGTCCCATCGAAACCCTGCTGCCCCAAGGCAGCGTGGTGTGTGTGCTCCCGCCGTCGAGCTGTTCCAACCACGCCGACATCGGCGCGCGAGGGATCAACGCGGTCGCGAGCGCGCTCAGCGAGGCGGTCGGCGACCGGTCGATCGCCTGCGACACCGGGACCGCGCTCGTCATCAGCCTCGGCGGCATCGACACCCGCGCCGGACACGAGGGCATGCCCTGGGGCGCCTTCGCGCTCACCGGCGGCGGCTGGGGCGGCACCTGGAAGGAGGACGGGATCTCCTTCTGCGTCACCCCGATCGGCAACTGCCGCACCTCGGTGCAGGAACACGTCGAGATCGAAAGCCCGCTGATCGTCGCGCAGCACGAGATGGTCCTCGACACCGCCGGCGCCGGGCAGTACCGCGGCGGCCTCGGCTCGGTGTACACGCTCACCGCCCAGTCCGACACGATGGTCACGGTCACCTGCGACCGCATCCGGATCGGCGCCCCGGGCGCGGCGGGCGGAGGCGCGGGCGCACCCGCTTTCGGCTGGTACATCGAGAACTTCGATCTGGCGCGGCACGCCGACCCGCTCGACCTTCGCGCCGCCGAGCCGTTGTTCGGCATGTTCGACGACGACGGCAGGCCCGACCCCAACGGTGGTGGATTCTGCCGGGGCGCGCGGTACTCGACCGGCAAGTTCTCCGGCTTGGTGCTGAAGGCGGGCGACGCGATCCGCTTCGTCATTGGCGGCGGAGGCGGCTGGGGTGACCCGCTCGAACGCGATCTGGGCCGACTCCAGCGCGACCTCGACGACGGGCTCTACAGCGAGGAATTCGCGGCACTGGCGTTCGGCGTCGTCGTGACCGAAGGCCGGATCGACCACGAAGAGACCGCCTCCCTCCGTAAGCAACTGGCCGCACGCCGCGCTGCGGGGACCTGGTCGGTCCCTGTCGCGACACCCTTGAACTGGGTTCTCTGAGAGGAGCACTCCATGTCCGTCGACCGACTTCTTTTCCCGCGTCCGGAGACCGAGCGTGTCTCCGTGGAGCGGCGGCCCGTCGAGGCCACCTGCCCGTCGTGCCAGGGAACGAACGTCGCCCGCTACCCGGTGGCCAATCACCTCGGCCCGCGCATGGTCGTGAAATGCCAGGACTGCTTCACCCACCTGTCGGTGACCCGGCCCGAACCCGAGGATCACTGGCCCGCGTGGCGGTCGCCGACGCGCGACTGGGCACCGTCGCGGCTCGGGTGATCCGGATGCCTCCAGTTCCACTGGCGCACGTCTACGCGCGTGCGCACCAGGACCACGCGAGCCGCCCGGCGATCAGAGATGGCATGCGGCAGTTGACCTATGGCGAGCTGGGCGCTCGTGCCCGCCGGGTCGCGCGAGCCTTCAGGTCCCTCGGCGCCGAACCGGGGGACCGGGTGGTGATCCTGTCCCCGAACAGCTGCGAATGGGCCGAGTCCTACCAAGGACTCGCGCTGGGCGGCCAGGTCCGCGTCGGGCTCCTGCCCAGGCTGCATCCGGCCGAGCTCGCCCAGATCGCCGCCGACGCGGACCCGTCGTTCGCGCTTGTGGACGGTGCCTGGCTCGCCGAGCACGGTACGGCGTGGATACCGCCGCAGGTCAAGGAAATCGTCGTTCTGGGCGGCGGCGAGCCGCACGGCCGGATTCCCTACGAGGAGTTCGTGGCCTCCGGAACGGACGACGAGCTGCCGCTGCCGGACGCGGAGGACGACGCCTGGCTGCTCTACACCTCGGGCTCGACCGGGCGGCCGAAAGGGGTCCGGGTGACGCACCGGACGGTCGGCGCCCTGATCCGCAACGCCCGCGAGGTGCTTCCCGTGCTCGGACCCGGGGACGCCGCCCTGCACACCGCGCCGATCAGCCATTTCAGTGGCGGTATCGCGGACGTCGTCACCGCGAGCGGCGGACTGAACGTCTACGAACGGGCCTTCGACGCGGCACGAGTGGCGGACGCGGCGCAAGGCGGTGAGATCACCGTCCTGCCGCTGGTCCCGACCATGATCACGATGCTGCTGGAGGAGCTCGCCACCCGGGGGAAGCCCGCCGGGCGGATCGGGAACGTCCGGGTCCTGCCCTACGCGGGATCGGCGATCCAGCCCGATCGCGCGGCGAAGGCGCGAGCCTACTTCGGCGAGGCGATGCAGCAGCTCTACGGCGCGAGCGAGGCCCAGCTGCCGATCACCACCCTGCTGCCCGGAGACCATGTCGAGACCACCAACGAACGTGGACTGCCCAGACTGGCGTCCGCGGGGAAGGTGACCCCGCACGTGGAGGTCGAGATCGTCGACGCCGACCGGCGGCCGGTCTCGCCGGGGACGTCCGGCGAGATCCGGACGCGGGGCGACCACGTCAGCGCCGGGTACTGGCGTCAGCCGGAAACGACGGCCGAGACCTTCGCCGACGGGTGGGCCCACACGGGCGACGTCGGCTACCTCGACGAGAACGGCTTCCTGTTCCTGCTCGACCGGCGGAAGGACATGATCATCACCGGTGGGTTCAACGTCTATCCGCGCGAGATAGAGAACGTCATCTCCGAGCTGCACGGGGTGCGCGAAGTGGCCGTCGTCGGCGCACCCGACGACCGGTGGGGCGAGGCGATCACCGCTTTCGTGTCGACCGAGCCCGGGCCGACGCTGTCTCCGGAGGGCGTGCTCGCGCACTGCCGGGCCCATCTGGGCGGCTACAAGGTCCCGAAAAGGGTCGTCTTCGTCGACGAACTGCCCAAGACCGGAACGGGGAAGATCCAGAAACAACTCCTGCGCGAAAAGCTGTGGAACGGCCTGCAGCGTCGCGTCTGAACGTTTTCCATTACCCAGTAAAGAAAAGGAATCAATGACATGGCGTCAGGCGTGCCGACTCCGGAGAACCGCAACCTGTTCTTCGCGTGGAGCACCTACAGCACCGACTACGGCACCTACGCGCGGTGGTACGACGAGGAGCACATCCCGCAGGTGATGGACGTGCCGGGAATGGTGGGAGCACAGCGTTTCCTCATCTCCGACACCAAGCCGCTGCCGGGCGTGAACTCACTCGACTTCGGCCATTTGGCGATCTACGAGATGGAGGGTTCCGCTGAGCCGTTCCGTGCCGAGGTCAAGCGGAAGCTGATGTCGGAAGAGATGGTGCTTCCGGACTTCATGGACAGGCCGTTCAAGGCGCTCTTCCTGACCGCGGTCAGCGAACCGTTCCACGCCGAAGGTTTCGCCGACGCGGATGACCTCGACGACCGGCATCTGTTCTTCGCCTGGAGCCGCCACGCCGGCGACGACGCGACCTTCGCGAAGTGGTACGACGAGGAGCACATCCCGCAGATCATGTCGGCACCGGGAATGCTGCGGGCCCAGCGGTTCGAGGTCTCCGACGTCAAACCGCTGCCGGGAGTCGTGACACCGGATCTCGGGCATCTCGCGATCTACGAGACCGCCGGGGACCTGGAGGGTTTCCGCGCCGAGGTCAAGCGGCAGCTGATCTCCGGGGAGATGGTGCTGCCGGACTTCATGATCCCGCCGTTCTCGACGATGTTCCTGAAGCCCGTCAGCCCGTTCTTCCTCGCCGGCCGATGAGGTACGTGGACGTCGCCGGGGTACGGGTGCCAGGCCCCGGGTCGGTCTTCGTCGGCGGCGACTGGGTGACGGCCACCGGTCCGACGCGGCGGGTGGTCTCTCCGTCGACCGGCGAGGTCGTCCTGGAGGTCGTCCTCCCTGGGGAAGCCGAAGCGAGGCTGGCACTGGAAAGCGCGGACGGGCCCGGCCGGGACACCTGGGCGCGCTCCTCGGTGGCGGAACGGGTCGAGGTGTGCCGCCGTTTCTGCGCGGCCATCGAGGAAAGGATCCCGGAGCTGGGCGTCGTTTGGGCCGTCGAGGCCGGGATGCCGGTCGCCTACAGCGCGATCCTGCACAAGTTCGGCGCCGCGGGTGGGTGGAAGTCCGCATTGGACAGTGCGGAAGCCGCACTGCGCGAAGACGTTCGCCACTCCCCGCTCGGAGATGTCCTCGTTCGGCGGGAGCCCGCCGGTGTGGTCGTGGCGATCATGGCGTACAACGGTCCTCTGGTCACCCTGGCGACCAAGGTGATCCCGGCGCTCCTGGCAGGCTGCCCGGTGATCGTCAAAGCCGCGCCGGAATCACAGCTGATCATGCGGCTGGTGGCCGAATGCGCCATCGCGGCGCATTTCCCGGCCGGCGCGTTGAGCATCCTGTGCGGCGAGGTCGACGTGGCCGAGCGATTGACCGCGGACCCGCGCGTGGACCTGGTCTCCCTCACCGGCGGCCAGGTCGCGGCACAGCGGATTCTGGACGCCACCTGCGGCCGATTCGCCCGGACTCATTTCGAACTCGGCGGGAAGTCGCCCGCGCTCATCCTGGACGACGCGCCGCTCGATCGCGTGCTGAAGTCGCTGGTGCCTGGCTCCACCGGGGGAGCGGGGCAGGTGTGTGCCCTGCTTTCCCGGATCCTGGTGTCCGAACAGCGCCATGATGAGGTCGTCGACGCGCTGCGCATCGCTTGGCAGAACTTGAAGATCGGCGATCCCCTCGACCCGGCGACGCGCGTGGGACCGCTGGTGAACGACGCGGCCCTGAAGCGGACTGAGGGGTTCATCGAGCGAGCGAAAGCCAACGGAGCACGGGTCGTCGCGGGCGGGCACCGGCCTCCAGGGCTGGAGGTCGGCTTCTTCCACGAGCCGACGTTGCTCACTGACGTAGGACGGGGCACGGAACTGGCGCGAGAGGAAGTATTCGGCCCGGTCACGGCCGTACTGACCTACCGCGACTTCGATGACGCGCTGGCGCTGGCCGACGACACGGGGTTCGGCCTCGCGGCGACGGTTTACACGACCGACCGCGACGCCGCGATGGCCGCGGCGGCCCGGATCACCACCGGCTCCGTCGCGATCAACACGTTCGGCCCCACCGTCACCGCCCCGTTCGGCGGCCGGAAGGGCTCCGGCTGGGGCCGGGAATCCGGCCCGGAGGGTATCCACGAATTCACCGAGCTCAAGCAGGTCCTCTTCGGACCTGGCCTCTGAGCTCTCATCGACATGGAGCTGACACATGGTCCACTCACCGCGCAGGCCTGAACGGGCGCTGATCACCGGAGCGGCAGGCGGCGTCGGATCCGCGACCGCGCGCCGTCTCGTCGAGGACGGCGCAAGGATCGCGATCACCGACATCGACGAAACCCGGCTCGCCAAGCTCGCCGAGGAGACCGGAGGACTCGCGCTGCCCGCCGACGGCACCGATCGCGAGGCCGTCCGGAACGTCGTCGCGCGGGCCGCGGCGGAACTCGGCGGCCTGGACGCCGTCATCGCCACCCAAGGTGCCGCGATCGGCGGCGGCGCGAGCCCGAAGCACGTCGACTCGTACCATCGCGCACTCGACGTGAACCTGCACGGATCCTTCTACCTCGCCGGCGAGGCACTGCCGCATCTGGTGGCGAGCGGCGGGTCGCTGGTCCTCTTCGCCTCGACCGCGGGACTGATCGCCGGCCCGCCAGGAGCGGCCGGGTACACGGCGGCCAAGGCGGCGATCATCGGCCTCACGAAATGGCTCGCCCGCGACTTCGGCCCCAAGGGAGTACGGGTGAACGCGGTTTGCCCCGGCTTCATACGGACGCCGCTCGCGGAGGGGAGCATGGCCCACCTCGCCCAGCGTGAGGGCATCACACTCGACGAGGCCTATGCGGCGAGCGCGGCCCACGTTCCGTTGCGCCGGGTGGCGGAGCCTGAAGAGATCGCCGCGTGCTGCGCGTTCCTGGCCTCTGGCGACGCCTCGATGGTGACCGGGCACGTGCTGGTCGCCGACGGTGGCGGGGCGGCTGTCGATGCCTCGACCGTGGTCTTCGACAACTGACCCCTTGGGATGCCGCTCCCGGAGCGGCATCCCAAGGGACGTTGTCAGTGGACCGGAGCCTTCACGGGTTCGCTCATTTCCGCGTTCCTGGTCTCGCGGAGGGCGAGCGTACAGCCGAGGCTGATCAAACAGAGCACGGTGAGGAAGATGCCGAACGCGAAACCGCCGTACGCCGCGGTGATCGCCGCCGCGACGAGCGGCGGGACCGCGCCGCCGAGGACACCTGCCACATTGTAACTGAACCCGGTGGCGGTGTACCGATAGCGCGTCTGGAACAACTCCGGCATGAAGGCGCCGACCGGCCCGTACGCGAAGCCGGCGATGAGCGTCGTCACGCAAGAGCCGATCGCGAAGGTGACAGCCGAGGCCGAGTCGAGAATCGGGAACAGCGCCAGCGCCCACACCACCGCCACCGCGTTCCCGGCGAGGATGACCTTCTTGCGTCCCACGCGATCGGAGTACGCGGCTCCCAACACGATCGCCAGCCCGAACATCAGTCCCGCCGCGATGCCGATCAGCAGCACGGTGGTCCGGGGCAGCTTGAGCACGGCGGTGCCGTAGTTGATCAGGTACCCGACGGCGAGATAGTAGAAGGCGAAGGTCATCACGAGCACGCCGGAGGCGAAGGCGATCTCGCGCGGCTGGCTCTTGAGTGCCTCCACGAACGGCGCCCGGGCAGTGCCGCGTTGAGATACCTCGCCCTTGAACACCGGCGTCTCGTCGATCTTCAACCGGACGAACAGTCCGATCGCGATCAGCAGGAGACTCGCGATGAAGGGAATCCGCCAGCCGTAGCTGTGGAAGGTCTCGTCGGACATCGTCTCGCCGATGATCAGGAAGGTCACGCTCGCCAGCACGAAACCGATCGATCCACCCAGCGCGCCGAACATCGACCAGAAGCCGCGCTTGGCCTTCGGTGCGTTTTCCGCGGCCATCAGCGTCGCGCCGGTCCATTCGCCGCCGACCGCGAGGCCCTGCAGGAACCGCAGGATGACGATGAGAATCGGCGCGATGACGCCGATTTGCTCCGCCGTCGGCATCAAGCCGACCAACGCGGTGGCCAGGCCCATGATCAACAGCGTCGTGACCAGGGTCCGCTTCCGGCCCAGCCGGTCACCGAAGTGCCCGAACAGAACCGATCCAACCGGGCGTGCGACGAACGCCACGCCGAGCGTCGCGAACGAGGCGACCACCCCGGCGGCGGAGCCCAGCGCGGGGAAGAAGACCTTGGGGAACACGAGGGCCGCGGCCGTCGCGAAGATGAAGAAGTCGTAGTACTCGATGACGGTGCCGGTTCCGCTCGCTATCGCGATGCGCCGCATCGTCCGGTTCGTCACGTCGGGCTCGGTGGCCGCCATGGACACCTCTTTCGCTCGGCAGGAGAGGGGCGACTCGGAAGCATTATGCACAAAATTTGATATGTCAAGACTGTTGTGCCTGATCAAGGAGTCGGTAGTTGTCAGGCTGGACGACGACCGCAGGCGCCGACGTCCACAGGTTCAACAGGCTGGGGACGGTGGCCGTGAGGTCGAGAATGGCCGGGCAAAGACCCCGGCGGTTACGCGGAGCGTGGAGCTACCGCCGAGTATTGCGGTGTTGTTCCTCCTCGCCGGCTGGTTCGTGCTGCGAGCCGGGCGGTTGATTGGCTGGCGGTGCTGTGGTTGATGATTTGACGCTGTGGTCGTGAAGCTTCTGTACTTGTCGGTGACGCGGGTGCTCGGATGGCTGGTGCTGTGTTTGCGGTCAGATGGCGCTAAGAATGCGGAGATCTTGGTGTTGCGTCATCAGGTCGCTGTGCTTCGGCGTCAGGTGGCGCAGCCGCGTATGACGTGGGCTGATCGCGCGTTGTCGGCGGTGTTGGTGCGGCTTGTGCCGAATTGGCGTCGGTTGCGGTTGATCGTTTCGCCGCGCACGATTCTGCGGTGGCATGCGACGCTGGTGCGACGTCGGTGGACGTACCGGTGTCGGCCGGGGCGGCCACGGACTGTTGTGGTGATCCGCCGGTTGGTGCTGAAGATGGCCAGGGACAACCCGTTGTGGGGTTACCGGCGAATCCACGGCGAACTCGTCGGGCTGGGATACACGGTTGCGCCGTCGACAGTGTGGAAGATCCTCAAGGATGGGGGAGTGGACCCGGCGCCGCGTCGATCGGGGCCGACGTGGAAGCAGTTCCTCACTACCCAGGCCAAAGGAATTCTGGCGATGGACTTCTTCCATGTGGACACGGTGTTGCTGCGCAGGTTGTATGTGTTGTTCGTCGTCGAACACGACCGACGCCGGGTGCGCATCGTGGGGGTGACGGCTCATCCGACTACGGACTGGGTGGTGCAGCGGGCCCGGAATCTGCTGGTGGAACTCGGTGACCGAGTGGATGGCTTGCGGTTCCTCATCCGTGACCGCGACGCGAAGTTCACCGCGGCGTTCGATGCGGTGTTCGCGTCGGTCGGTATCGAGGTTCCGCGGAGCCCTGTTCGAGCTCCTCGCGCGAATGCGATCGCCGAGCGCTGGGTAGGCAGCGTGCGTCGGGAGTGTCTGGATCGAATGCTCGTCGTCAGCCGGCAGCATCTAGAGCAGGTGCTGGCCGAGTATGTAGATCACTTCAACCGCCATCGGCCCCATCGCTCCTTGGATCAGCAACCGCCCGACCGAGAGCAGGTTCCCGACCAGACGACTGGCGTCGGACCGGTTCGTCGACGTGATCGGCTCGGCGGACTGATCCACGAATACCAGCAGGTCGCATGAGATGACTCCGTTTTCGGCACCCACAGGCCCCGAGGGCCATCGCCATTTCATCGCCATTGAACGACTGAAGCCCCGCCCCTCCGAGGAGGGACAGGGCTTCTGACCTGCGAAAACAGATGGTGCGCGATACTGGGATTGAACCAGTGACCTCTTCCGTGTCAGGGAAGCGCTCTCCCGCTGAGCTAATCGCGCGAGGTGGAGACGGGATTCGAACCCGTGTACACGGCTTTGCAGGCCGTTGCCTCGCCTCTCGGCCACTCCACCGCATGGGGC
>Ga0307518_10000620_pt1 | contig 26661 bp, 33 predicted proteins | sample 25_EM_MG_FD_203889 | JGI IMG/M metagenome (GOLD analysis project Ga0307518, IMG submission 203889) | Populus trichocarpa ectomycorrhiza microbial communities from riparian zone in the Pacific Northwest, United States - 25_EM | ecosystem: Host-associated > Plants > Roots > Unclassified | place... | reverse complement strand
TGTCTTCTGATTTATATTCTACCTTGGTCAAAACATTGAAATTTCCCATGTGTAATCAATACTACGCATTTTTGGTAATGAACACTACACTACAAACACACTACACAACATATCCTAATCAATACTATGCTTTTTGGTAATAAACAATACACCACAAACACTACACATGTTTGGTAATGAGCACTACCCAACAAATATTACACAACACTACACATTTTTGGTAATAAGGACTACACCACATGCACTACACAACATTTCCTAATCAGTACTACGCATTTTTGGTAATAAACAATGCAACACAAACACTACACAATATTTCCTAATCAATACTACGCATTTTTGGTAATGAACACTACACCACAAACACTACACAACACTACACATTTTTGGTAATAACACCGCAGGCAAAGCCCTGGTGTTGCCGCCCCGAATTTGTGATTCCGATTACCACCCTGACGAAAAGTTTGAGTGATGAGTGAAAGCCTAATGTCACCACGATCAGTACAAGTCAAATAAATTTCAATTTCAATGTACTACGATGGTCAGATAACCAGAAAAAAGAAACCCGACCGCTATCGCTTGACAAGAGGCTCAAATGTCTCGACCTTTCATCCTATGACGAACCAATTGTCGTTGATACTGTGAGAAATCTTCAGTCTGAGTCATCATCACCAAAAAAGGGCAAAGACGTCTCGTTGTATGCATGAAATATGACCTCGTGGATGTCGCCACTACGTCAAGTTGTTTTGCTCCCACCAAGCTTCCTTCGAGTCCAGCATGATTTCGCATTTTTGTAGTGATGTCCTTACACATCATATGGTGCGTCCATGACAAGTATTCTCATGACTTTCGATCTCTCACTCTGTTGCCCACATTTGAAGTTCTGATAGCGTTATCTAGGTCATCCAACCATGGCGCCAACGTCAAACATTAGTCGGACAGGCTGGATATCAAAATGAGCTGTTCATGACAAGTACGATGGGTAAATTAACCGCACATTCGGTCGTCGTCTGGATTTCACGTTGTCGGTGAGTCTTGATCATATATTCTGTCTGGTATTTTACAGCGCTGCGCTGGTAGCTGACGTCGCTGCTCTGCAATGCCTGTTGGGCTGCGCTGCAGTCGCTGGTATCGCTACCCCGACACAGACCTTCGATCGCCGAGCAGCGCCCATTGGGAAGGGTGCATAGAAGGCGTGCGTTTGAGGGACACTATCGAAGCCTGGCAGTGGCTGCGGGTCGAATGCAGGTGCGTACTTAGTTACTAATTTTCCTTGTTAGCCTGACTTTCGTTTACAGCTTCGTAGTTGCCCCTTGTCTTCGAGAGGGTGAGCGCAAGCTCAGTATCTCGGTAACAGTCACGCCTTGGAACCCTCACCCGAGCCTGCAAAGTTTTGCTGCTGGTCTCATTCGGGAGTATTTGTCTAGTGAACCCCCCGTGCCCATCTCCTCGTTCTTCAGGTTTTTCTCCAATCTAGCCAACGACCTACATTCAATGGAGGCCCACCTTGGCACAGCATGCTTCCATTTATTGGTTGCAATTGGGTATATGCTTGAGCGCGACTACATGCGCATCACTGTTCGCCCGCTTCAAACCCTAACTCCCTCCACAGGTGAAGACGGCCTTTCACGTGAGACTCGCCGTACATTCGTCACCTACCGCCAAGATAGCTCAAGACCTTGGTTCAGCCTCTGTCTGAACATACTGGCTGGTCAGTACCTTCACCTTCACTCTTCACATTTCACGCATTTCACACAGTGGGCCATGAGGCCTTTGGATTAGATCAAATTGGCCGACGTCAAACTGTCAATTTGCAAGCGGTGTCATGCTGTCCACGTCAATGCCTCGAGTGGGGAGAATGGCCTGACATGCAATCGAAAAGTGTAGGTCGGTTGTCCAATCTTGTCGTCTTCGATAATCTGCTCACGTATCACGCAAAAAATAAACCGATTAATTTACGTAGTACCGAGGACCAAGTTCCCGTTGTTCCCGTTGATCAAAGGCGTCAATACCCCTCGAATCCGATCGAATGGCTATGGTTTGGATGACAAAGGCTCGGATCCGCCGAAGGTTTCCACGTATGTCTCTCTGTTTTATCGCCGCACGACGATTTCCACTCAGACGTCATCGGATCGTTATTAGTTGAAAGGAATGGCTTCCGAATTACAGCACATGACCTCCCTCATGTCATCATTCCCCAGAGGACAAAGAGTAGGTACTGCCACGTCCAGCGGACTAGAGCCAGCTCAGGGCAATTTGTGCAGCATATCCGCTCCGCTGCCACTCTGGGTATTCACCCGAAGGTCGCTCTCCTATGGTTCCCTTTGTCTCATAAGCGTCATAATGGTCAAGTCTGGTGACTCTATTTCAAAGGTGCGGGCCTCCAGTGGTATTCGCAACATCTTCTCACCGCGTCATGGACGAGTCAGTTGGTCGCCCCAGTAAGCGTCAGTCTGAGATAGATTGGACACAGGGCCACCATGGGCCGAAATCGTCGAAGTCAACACCAGCATCCCTTGCACCACAGATACTGCCTGCAGCGCACCCTACTTCCGAGGATGAAGAAGCAGCACGACAATCACAAATGGTCCTGCTCAATGCCCTCAATCAATCACTACAAACAAATCAAGGTGCTGTTCCCGAGGTGTGCAGGCTATGGAGGCTCAGCTGTCTCTGATCGCTGACTCCACTGTACCATACAGACATCATCAAGTACTGATTCCAGACGTTCTTCTCGTGCGCATGAAACACCGGCATACAACACCCCACAAGGATCGCGATCGACCTCAATGTCCCGGGAGCAAACTCCCACTGGCTCGACGTGTGGTTCTCGTACAACCCCAGTAAGACGGTCTTCAATCTGAAATTTCCTCTTTCATCATCGTTTGCACAGCTACCGGACGCCAGACAGTCTCTACCAGGTTCCTCCGATCATGTCGGTATTCGTCCAATTTCCACGATCCCTACTGCTAACCACCAACTAGGGTGCATCTACGAAAGGCAAAGAAAAGGCATTGGTATGTCATTAGTGAAGTTTACACCATTTGCACTGATTGATTTTTTAGGAATCCACTACAAATCGTCATCTGTGGCCCTCCGCATCTCAGCCTCCCATGCAACGTGCGCAGTTGGATGCCGCTCGTCAACAGGCCACATTGCACAACCAGTCCCTTCCAGAACTGATACCAGGGTCTTTTCGTTTTGCTGGTGTACCAATGCCAGGTCCTCAAGCTACCGCTCCCTTTCCATCCGCCGAGTCTCGTGGTACAACTCAGCCTCAGGCCAACGTTTCGAATGCACCTTTAGCGCCACTATTCTCGTATATATCCCACGGAATGGACACACTTCTGCAGTCGATACAACGCTCTCAAGCTGCGTCTCAAGAAGTTGTCATGGCGGAAGTCGCTACCATTCGCCAGGAGTTGAAGGCCAGTCATGCGCAAGCTGCGGATGGTGGCAATCGAGCTGTGAATGGTGGCAATCCGTCGACACTATCTGATAGTGACAGTTGTCCGTTTCCACCAAAGAAGAAGAGGTCCATGAATCGCCGACATTTCATTCCTTCCGATCCTTCCGATCCAGAGAACAAAATAGACATTCAGCAGCATGTTGAATTTTCTGTATGTTGTGATGTGAACTACGTGTTTTCGCTTGTGTTGACATTCATGGCATCAGAAATGCATCCGCCTTCATGCTCTCTGTCTCCTCCGCATCCACGATTACAAATATCTGAACACCATCAAGTGTGCTCTCAGTGAAGAAGAAGTCGAAGCATACGCACAAGATCTTCCGAACCGTCCAATGCTTACCCCCACGGCATTCATGCTTGACTGTTCTTGCGACAGAAATACCCTCTTTAACAAGAACGCGATCACCGTCTTCGCTGAAGACTTCCTCGACAAGGTCCAGAACCATTTTTGGTACTCGTCGGCCAACATACCTCGGCGGTATCTCACCATCGCCACCATCAAGGCTGCATTCAAAGCGCACTTTTCATATATCAAAAGTCGTTACAGAGAGGTCGTGGTTGCGCCAAGCAAAGACCCTATCCAAGCGAAACAGGCGGGTAACCTCAAGTTACAGAAGTCTTCTCGTGGTTCAAGAAAAGCTCGCGTATGTACTCACTGGTTTCGCATTTCTGTTGTCTGATTGGCATTCAGCTACTGAAGCAACGCCTCTCTGCGATGGTTGATCATCCCACTCTCAAAGTCCACGTCCCCTTGGTCAAACACATCGGTGCTCAGGTTATTAGTTCAGATGAATCTGAGGATGAGGCATGTAGAACGATTGACTACCCTCGTGTCTACCCTCGTTGGCGGAGCCGGCAGCTTGCTGCTTTGTTGTACCATGCGGATGTTGAGGTGGCAGCGAATGCTTCTATACCGATTGGCACACGGAAGAAGGCTGGTACCCAGCTTCGGAGTCGGCCCCATTCTTGCAAGTTCAACGGCGATGCCCCTGCTCCACCAGGACTCCCTCAGAACTGTTATGATACCGAATGGCTCTCTAATCTTCCCCAGCCCGTGCACAAGCAGTTGAAGGTGAAAGATCACGATTATGATTTCAGTAGTATTACCGCCTCTACATCGGCGGGGCATGGTCAACCTATGGAGGAATGATGCGAGGATGGCGCGCGCCGCAGTGAATTGACTGTTCCATATCATTGATTGACTTGTTGTGTTGAATCGTTCACATGGATCCTTTCCATGCGTGGTAGTTATATGTTTGTGTCGTTGCAAACTGAGAGAATTATAGTTACCTGTGGGGGCAAAAAAAATGCGGGTCCTGACCATTGTTGCAGTTGGACCACTTGGAACAGCACACACACAAGCGAGTATTTACACCCATCTGATAGGGAAAAGGTCAGCCTGGGCTCACTCTCCAAGCGTAGCGCCGTCGCAGCTCCATGTCCAATACATTTGAGGAGTTGGTCAAGAAATCTGTAGCCCAGTACGAACCGACACGACCAATCATATACTCTGCGGTCAGTACGTACTCTAACTGAGCTTTTGCTCACAATCGGAGGTGTAAATTAACCTAAAGTTGTAAATATGGTTCAGCAATGGTCTAAGATTTCTGTACAACCTACCTCTCATTATCACATGGATCCCACTGAGGGCTAAGGCGGTCCTATGAACAAGGGACCCGCCAGTGCAGATATTCATCATGGCCCATTTGAGAGCTGATCAGGAAGTCCTGGTACTAGTAAGATGATGTGTGAAAGTTGACTATATATGGTCAACGACTGGCTTCGCATCTTATAGTCCTGACCTCCATACCACTGAGGTCACTTCGAAGCCTCTTAGTGATACACCAATCCGCCACAAAAATCTATCCTTCAAAGACCCTGTCGAAAGCTACGAAAGCGGCCGACTCATTGTTACCATTCCATTCGTTTGCAAGACTCGAGCCAGGCCACGATCATTCCGCGCAATAAGCCAACAGGTAATGCAACTTCGCCCGCTGGTGGTTTGCACGAATGCGTTAACGAGATAGAACCAGGTCTAGCTTCCAGCGTCGTCGCAGTGGTGGAGCGCTCAGTAACTATTGCGGTAATAACCATCCGGGAGCTCGTCGCAAAGGACTTTCAGCGGAACCAAGTGAGGAGAGGCTGAGAAAAACTGGTCATTCAATGGCGCGGATCCCTCAGATCATGGTTTCACCGAGGTAAGCAGTGCATTCTCAATAAGAAGACGTGACTAACTTTCCTCCCACTCTCTACGCTGCATCCCCCACTCCCGATCAAAACATGGGTCCAGCTCCACATTCCTTCACTCTCCGCTCTATCACGACACCCACCACCTTCTCCGGCAAGTGTTGTATACCTCTGCGGAATCTGTTGACCATCACCGCACTCCTCTTTTGGTGTCACAGAAGATCGTTCCTACTCTACAAGACATCCTCTCAACTTGGTAGAGAATTTATGTGACACTCCCGGATCAATTTTGCCGTGCTTTTGAAGATGTTGCAAAAGAGGCGATTGCATGGCTTTTGTACGCTGAGGGCGAGCGCACACTCAATATCTCGGTAACAGCCACACTCCTTCGCAGTGGTCTCGTGAACGTTTCGCTTCGGGACCTCTTGCTTCTCAAGTTCTTGGCTCCCTTCTCGAAGGGATCTGACCTTCAACCGGCCGCTCGAGACAGGTACTTTTCTTGTCCTCCATGATTTCTCAGTGGATACCACTTCAGCCTATGTACAGCTCCAGGATATCATTCTCAGTGCGTTCCCCCTCTCACTTTGACCCGGCTACCCATATTTCCGACGCGAGCTCTCCTCGGGACAACCAAGCAGCGGAGATTGTGTCCAGCCTTGCTCGTTTGGCTGCGGAAGGTACCGCCCCGTGCGATGTTGGGGCAAGTCTTTCACTACGCCCATATCTTCGGTTGATCACGATCTTTCCAGCACGTTAGCATTAGCTGGCCCAACGTCGTTGGGTTTTCGACGTCACCGACCGTCACGGAGTGGACACAGCTCCCTTGAAGATACCTATCACAATTCTCCTCGGCTGTCTGCATGACATAGAGCTTTATGCTGTGAGTGGATTCTGGGGCGTATGGAAAAACTCGCCATACCAGCTGAAATACCTCGCTGCCCAGGTCGCTGAATAGTCAGGCACCCATGCACTTGCTGCTCTATCTCGCCTGTGTCGACGTCGCCAGCCCATGATCTCAGCATTGAGCTGCGCTGGAGAAAAATAGACCAATTCCTGGCACTCGTTCGATTTAAGTGGAATTTGAACGACTGGCTGCACGATAAGGTGATTGGAGAAGAGGATGCAACGTGTACTGGAGAAATAGGTACAAATAGTTACGAGTAGACTTGTGTTGTTTTCCTGAAATCTGATCTACTCCCGGACTTCTCTGATAGCCTTGTGGATGGCGCCGTCCAAACAACGGTGTACCTGCCAGGTGTATGGTTGTACCAAGGCATCAGATCTGGACCCAAGGACTCATATTCCAACTCCTGGACGCCTACTTCCACCGTCAACTATTCATCAGCATCGTCGAGATGACAAAATCTGGCGCTCAGCACAGCAAGGTGACTCGGAGGATGTTGAAATGGATGTCTTAGGTGCTATTACGCGGTCAAACGCTGATTATGATCCAGTGGTGTCATTGAGGGCTTCTTGCAGTGAAGCAGGCAATCAATGTACATTGGTTTCTGCGGTCGAGCCTATGGTCACAGGTACGCCATTGAAATTCGGTACACTATCTCACATTTGACTTTGAAAACTATAGATCGAGCTAACAATGCTTCGATCGGACCCCTCAACCAGTATCGCAATTTATTTCAAGGAGCTATGTCAGCGTTTGCTGGTGTTCCACCATCAGGTCTGAAGTTTCTGCCGACGTCTTCGAATTCATCCGACGATCTGCCCCCCTTGGTTGATCCATCGCGCTCCCACTCTTTTTGTAATCACCATCAATTGATTAGAAAGGTATTGGAATACGTCGTTGCAGTATCAAGTGATGACGAAGCGATCATGGAAGAAAGAAACCAATTAATATCGGATATACAAGATCATTTGGATTACCTCAATCGCACAGTCAAATACGAATGGCTTCGTCAGCAGGCAACGGATTCATTGGACATGGCCGCCGCTGTTCAATCATCCATTCCAATTCTTGTGAAATCAGGTATTTTCTCGAGTTCTCTTCTATGTACCTTGGCTGAGATTGACCACAGCTCACTTATACGATGCATTCGACTCGTTGGCTTATGTCGCCTTCCCACTGCTGGTGAGCGTCATCGTGGCTAGCACTTTACATGTTTTCTCTGGCCTCTCCAGAGAATACTCGAATTTCCTGTTGGCATGTTTGCAGACTCTCGTTCGGTCTGTGGTCGACATGATCTTACCCGCGAATCACCCAACGCTAGCTGAAACCAAGACGGCACTCCTTTCTGATTGGCCGATAGATGTACACACTGCTCTGAAACTCCTTCACATCAATCCAGAGCTACACCAATACGTCTGTTGCCCGACTTGCTTCATGCTCTATGGCCCACTTCCCGAAGAATCGAAAGACTACCACAACGTTCCAAACGTGTGCAACCACCGTGCAACGCCTACCAGCGCACCGTGCAGTTCCCAACTCTTTCGCGAGGATCGTGAGGGAGGAGTGCCTGTTCCCTCCCGCCGTTTCTGGCACCAACCTCTTCAATCATGGCTAGCACGTTTTTTGTCGAGACCAGACATTGTTAAGTCGTTGCGCGCGTCCGTTGCACCATCACCCGAAGAAACTTTGTTTGACATATGGGATGGGTGTGTCTTTCGGGAGTTCAAGGGCCCTGATGACAAGCTCTTCTTAACGTCTGATCCTTTGAAGCCTGAATTTCGACTGGTATTTAGCCTTTTCATCGACTGGTTTAACCCATATGGGATGAAACAAAGTGGAAAGCACGCCTCCTGTGGTGCAATATACATGGTGTGCCATAATCTGCCGGTACACCTCCATTACCAGGTAGAAAATGTCTATATCGCCGGAATCATTCCTGGACCCCGCGAGCCATCATCTTACCACCTCAACCATGTATTGCGTCCTCTTGTAGATGACCTTCTTCGAGCCTGGTCACCCGGGTTCCAATTAACCCGCTCCGCGATCCATCCATTCGGTTGCCTTGTCCTCTGCGCACTTATCCCCCTCGTATGCGACCTCCTAGCGGCTCGGAAGTCTGCAGGCTTTGCAGGGCTTGGTCAGGCAGAAGGGAAGTTCTGCTCGTTCTGCCTCCAGACTGCTGAAGGATTTTCTAACACTGACCCTTCATCTTGGAGGCGACGAACACGGCAAGAGCATCTTGCAATTGCAAAATCATGGAGAGACGCGCAAACCGAGGCTATTCGTGCACAGATATACCAAAAGTTTGGCGTCCGTTGGTCTGAGCTCCTGCGTTTATCGTACTGGGATCCCACCCGATTCACAGTGATCGACACTATGCACAATTTATTTGCTGGCAACCTTCAACATCATTGTCGCAACATCCTTGGCATGAGTGCTGAAACCAAACCGACTGCAGAAGCCAGTGTGCAGCCGCATTCACCAACCGAACAACAGCGCGAACTTGACATTGCTATCAATGCGGTTCGGATTGGCTCGCGGACAGGTCTCATGCGACTTCGAAGGGGTTATATTGTGTCTCTTGCACGTGCGAATAACGTGTCACCCAAGAGCAAAGTTGATAGCAACCCACTGACGCGGTTAACTCAAAATGACCAGGCAGTTGGCAAGGGAGCATATGCTGATGCATTGATTGATTGGGTGAGCTCTAATGCACGATACTTGGCAGTATAGCTTGGTTGACTTGGTATTAGTACAGGGATGGTCAAAATCCCGAGATACGTTGCCCTCCAACATTTCCTCGACCCGTGGTGGATCTTTCCACAGCTTGGGCCAATGCGCCAACCACAATTATATTGGATCGTTCGGTACTGTCTGAGGTTTGGTCCGACATTGCCAAAACTACCTTACCGTCGTGGGTTGCTCGACCGCCTCGGAACCTTGGTAGTCGAAACCATGGGAAGCTCAAGGCTGATCAATGGCGCACGGCGTGCTTGGTCAATTTAGTCATTACTTTATTTATCACTTGTCATCGCTGTCCGTTGGGCCACTACTCGCTCGACCTCGCTGCGCCACATGGAAATTATTGAACAGCATATGGCATACTATATTCACACTACCCTGGAACTGTTCGGGCCTCGTGCATTGGTTTTCAATAACCACGCGTCATTCCATATTCCGGAGTGCCTCCGCGCATTTGGACCAGCACATGGATGGTGGACTTTTCCTTTCGAACGGTTTAATGGGATTTTGCAGCAATATAATACTAATTCAAGGACCGGTATGTACAAGGACTTCAGTGATGGTGCAGTACTCTGATGACTGGCAGGTGAGATGGAATACACCATGCTAAAGGTGTTTTGCCATAGTGGAAATCTGAAAAGTCTGCTCACATCAGGTCAAACATCCAGTCTCATGAGTAAACTCCAAGGCGCATTCTGGAGATACTTTGGACCTACATTTTCGAGTGCTGAACACAGCGACATCAGCACTCTAGAACATACTAGTAGTGATGTTCCCCATATCACAGAAACCCCCGACAAATTAGTGGAGCTCCCGCTGAATACATATCATGGCTTACTCGCTTGCCTCAACGAGGGGCTCACTCCATCGCACTATCAGTCCAACGAAGGGGTTTCTCCGTCTATGCAGGTTGTTCAATCGCGCGTGCAAGATATACGGATGGTTAAACTCAATGGGGTAGCATTTACTTGCGCCTCTCAGCACGTAGGAAACGGCCGCATCTTATTCAGTCTTCCCGGCCAGACTTCACTGTGTGCTGGAGAAATTCAGCGCATATTCATCCACGAAAGGCGTGGACCCCCCCCCAACCAATCACGCCAACATACCTGAATTCTTTTTTGTTGTACGGCAGCATCGAGAACTCGATGACGAACAAGCCTCAAAAGACCCTTACTGCAGGTTCCCCCTTTTGGCAGTGCAGCTCTTCAGTCAGCAATTTCTCGCTGGTGAGCGTGTCATACGGGCCCAGAACATTCACAGCCATTTTGCTGGTTGTCCATACGAAAGCTGGGAACTCGAAGGTGAATACCTGGTTGCCTTGTCATTAAACCGCGTAAGTGGTTTTCGCATCTATGAACCCCACTGTGATTAATACGAGTAATCAGAATTAACAATGGCCATTAGAGCCGAAAAAACCTAATGTGTTTGAATAAGTAGTTGGTATTTACAGCCGTTTGCATTAGTAATGGTAACTCACGACTTCTCTTGCGCAAAATGCCCTGTCATCGTCACCACAGCGCCGTAGTCTAGGGTTGATAGATGGAGCTCGCAATCTGATGAGCCAAATGCACATACTCCTCATTGGCCTTGCCGGCTTGAGCAAGCTGACTGAGGACCTCGATAGTGTAGGTCAGCTGGCTCTGCGATGTGGCGGGGGGTTCACTAGACAAACACTCCTGAACGAGACCAGCAGCAAAACTTTGCAAGCTCGGGCGGGGGTCTTGGAATTGGCCAGCTGTTGGTCCTGAAGCAAAACGTTCACGAGACCACTGCGAAGGAGCGCGACTGTTACTGGGATGTTGAGCCTGCGCTCATCCTTTGCGTACAAAAGCCACGTAATCGCCTCTTTGGCAACATCTTCAAAAGCGCGGCAAAGTTGATCCAGGAGCATCACATAAATTTCTCTACCAAATTGAGAGGACGTCTTGTAGAGAAATTGAACGACTTTCTGTGACATTAAAAGTGGGGTGTGGTGACGGTCAACAGATTCCGTAGTGGTACACAGCACTTGACAGAGGAGGTGGCGGATGTCGTGGTTGGATGGTAGAGCGGAGAGTGAAGGAATGCGAAGCTGGACGATCAGACTTTCAGTCTCTGATAGTGATAGCAAATTTATCCATTGCATCTGGATGGCTCGTGTGCACTTGCTGACCCATGTTTTGATCAGGAGTGGGGGATGCAGAGTAGAGAGCGGGATTGACATGCTCGTTATGAGGTCACCCTAGTAGATTCAAACCTGTTCATCGCCGCCAGCGGGAGGAGCTTCATTACCTGTTGACTTATTGTGCAGAATGGTCGTGTCCTCAACATTGTCAAGATCAATATTAAGGCCCTTGCACCACGCCTCGATTTCGAATTTGAGATTCAATTTGAGGTCGGCAAAGTGATAAAGTTCCGTGAATAAGCTGATGACCGCCATAAGCCACGGGTTTGGAGGCTTGAACAGCCCGCGCATGTCTGCCGTGCTTCGCGAGCCATCAGTCCCAGCTGCAAGGGCATGGTGAGTGGTTGTTGCAAGGTCAGGACGAGCTTCCATGAGATGAGGGATTCGAAGGAGTGCCTGACATAGGGGTTGCCATTCTCCAAGTCGGCTTTCGAATCGAGCGAGGGCTGGGTCTTGTTCATCGTACATTTGTTTATAAATAGCGTCCACCTCTGATTCGATTTCTGCGGTGTAGCTAATGACCGAGAAACCCGGATCAGCATCCGCACCGAGGGTAAGGTTCATGAGGTGAGGGTAGATTTGCAAGTACAGGTTTCGGACTTCTAGGCAGTAGTCGATGTCCTCATGGAGCATCTTCGTAGAGCTAAACAAGATCGTCTCAGTCACACAAAAGTCTGTGCACGTCGCAATACTTACTTATTGCGAAGGGTACGCAAGAAGATCACCACGGATTGAGGACTCAACGGCAATGATCGTACGACTATCCACAGGGGGATTTGAAACCCTCGAGACTTTTTCACTGTCCACTTTGACTTCCAAGAAACCGATCATCGGGCGAAGGAATTCTGCACCATGAGTTGCAACATTATCCGCCAGGGGCCACTTGTCCAAGTTTAGGTATTCTCGGTCCAAGGCGAATGCAAAGGGACGCACGTAAAAGGACGCACTTCCAACAAGTTCTCCAATATCTACAGGATTGATTTAGTGCACCAGGTATGTCACACAAACCAAGCCTAACCTTGAGGTCATGGGCAACGCCTAGGATCCTAGTGATATTTAGGGGGCTCTCCTCGTAGAAATGACGGAACGCGTCAGTAAGGTACGTGGGCTCGATCTGCCATAAGCGCATGAAAACTAATGCTTGCAGAAGTATTCCAGGCGGACGTCGTTCCAGCTGGAGTTCTATATGTTGTTTCAGAGGGCTGTGTCATTTCAAAGCAAAGATCGACAACATACCGGCACCTGCAACAGCCCCATGTGGACGAGCTCGGCGCTAATTTTGAGGGCTTTGTCAAGCATTTCTCGCACTTGTGTACGAATATCCGAATTCTCCGAGTCCGCTTGCATATCATCCAGAATGGGTGGTGGGCTTCGTGAGGAGGTTTGACATGAGTTGGGACCACTTGTTGAGGAGAGTGGTCGGTTGGCGAAGTGACTGGAAACATGATGCATTGGAGCATTAGCTAATAACCTATAATATCAGCCCCAATGACATGGTACTAAAACGGCGTCGACAGGTGGAGCCTGAACCGACATCTGGAGAGTCTTCGGCGTTGGACAATCCTCCAAACGTCAACTTGACCGCTTGGCTTTCTTCCTTCTCTGCGCTGTCGCTAACCCCCCGCTGACCTTTTGCCACATCTCCCGGACATTGGTAAGGACGAAGGGGGCGCATTCAGGGATTTTGATCTTCTGCGATTGGTAGATCGATATACCTTTCCACACACGCAAAGATCTCCTGGCGTTTTGAAGCTTTTGCATTAGGCCCCCGGACTTGATCACAACTAACTAATGATCAATCTACTTAATTTCGACGTGGAAGCTATCTGTGCAAGCTCATGGTCCGCGATGTTGGGATGATATTAGTAAGTGGCCATCTCCTCCGGGAACCAGCAACATTATATATTGACGTACCTTGCATTCATTTCTTCCCACGGAACAAGGGTGGAACCAATTCTTTAAACTGGTAGGATGATTGTGATCAACGTAAGTAATACATTTGCATAGGCCTTCGATCGCCACGCCATCACAACTAACTTAAATGTAGATCATTTTGTCATGGAAAGTATGTCCCCAAACCTCAGGTTCCTCGATACTGGGATGGTAAGTGGTCATCTCCTCTGGGCGTCCGACAACGTTGTTGAAACCTGCGATGAAGTCTCGGAAAGCAAACACTTCGACTGGTTTGTGTTCCACAGACACGCGGCACAAGGGACACTGGAATCTCAGCACGCGGACGCCCCTTGCATGCAATTCTTCCAACTTCGCTGCAGTGAATGGTCGCTCTTTGAGATGGCTGGGAATATTGCGGTCACACACTTGCTCTATGACGCAAGTGTGGAACCAATCCTTTAAACAGGTATGGCAAAAAGAGTGACCACATCCAGTCAAACTGACAACATCTATTAGCAATATAGTCCGTACTGCAGGCAGATAAGACCCACGTGTAAGGACGTTCCATGCTGTTCGTACAAATACCACACTTGGTCGCCATATTACGGATCATCGTCACCTATCGCCAAGATAAGTCACGCGAGGACTGCAAGGGAATTAATCGACTCACGTCTTCCACAGTCTTTTGAAGGTCGTCTTGTCGGGCTTGCGTGTCGGCAAGTTCCTTTTCAACCTTCCGCTTTTCAAACCGAAGTCTGGCAGCTTCCTATGGTGCCCTGTTTGTCAAACGCAGTACGAAGACAAACAATGCCAACGACCTACCGAGCGCGACTTTTTTACCTCCTTCTCAAAGATTTCTATCATTCTATTTACCTTTTGTAGGATGCCGGCATAGTCATGGGTCTCACTCTTGTGAGACTGGAGGGGGGATGTACGAGAAATGCGTGAAGAACGTCTCAGTGCTGTGGATGTGGATGTTCGGCACATAGTGGGGTGTGGAGAAGGTGCGTACGGTCCTCGGCTGGAAGCGTACTATTACTTATGCCAACAAGCACAAAGAGCTTGGTTCGGCCCCTGTCTGAACACTGGCACTGACCTTGCATTGGTCATCATGGTCAGTACCTTCACTCTTCACATTTCACGCATCATTTTCACACATTGGGCCATGAGGTCCGATTAGATTCCATAGTACTCCTGATATCCCTGTTCCCAGACAAATTGGCCAACGTCAAACTGTCAATTTACAAGCGGTGTCACGCTGTCCACGTCAATGTGCCTCGAGCAGGGAGAATGGCCTGATATGCAATCGAAAAGTGTAGGTCAGTCGTTTAGTTTTCAATGTCGTCTTCGATAATCTGCTCACGTACCACGCAAACGCGTCAATACCTCTCGAATCGGATCGAATGGCTATAATGGCTATGGTCTGAACAACAAAGGCTCGGCTCCAGGAAGGTTTCAACACGACTCCGGGCTTTATTAGCCCTCGAATCCAGTTGAATGGCTATGGTTTGGACGACAAAGGCTCGGATCCACCGAAGGTTTCCACGTATGTCTCTCTGTCTTATCGCTGCACGACAATTTCCACTCAGACGTCATCGGATCGTTATCAGTTGAAAGGAATGACTTCCGAACCATAGCACATGGGCACCCTCATGTCGTCATTCCCCAGAGGACAAAGAGTAGGTACCGCCCTTCGTCCAGCGGACTGGAGTTGGCTCAGGGCAATTTGCGCAGCATATCCGCTCCACTGTCACTTTGGATATTCACCCGAGGGTCTGCTTTGTTCGTCGATGGTCACCAGCGCCATAGATCGGTCAGCTGATCACCGCACTATACGTAGGACAAAGAGTACCCACTACCTCTCGTGCAGGGGCCGTTTTTCGGCATGTACTTCATTCACATCCTCGTGGATTCTCTAACTTCGTCACAAAGGTTGCTTTGGGCCTGATGGGCTGCTGGAGGCCTATATAATTCATCAAGTACTGCACCTCATATTTGCAATCACCTCCGTATCTACACTCACCTCCGTATCCGCAACCCACCTTTTCCTGTTGAGTTTTACTGTGCAATGTCCGTCCCTCAGCCATCTGGTGGTTCTCCTCTCCCGTGTAACATCTTGAACTTGTGAGTGATTCTCGCAGGTGGTTGCCTTCTGCTTACCAGCGTGTTATCAGAACCAACAACATCTTCGCTACTGAAGATGTTTTGGTCGTACCTTTGTGGTCAACTACATTGATTCCTGTAACAGAACCGGTCAGAGCGTCCATTATGTTGATAGCCCCTCCAAAGTTTGGGAAACATGGTTCGTTGCATTCCAATTTTAAAACACCTTGTTCGACTGAGCAATGTTGATTTTCAGCGTGGTTCCTTCTGAAATCGGACATTTTGGACTTTGGCCGTTCCCTAGAACCGACCCCGTTCGAATATGAACAGCATACGTCTCCTTTTCTCTGGGATGACAGTGTAGGATTGTCTAATGAGTACCTAATACACACTGATGGCTGTCCCTAGACCAATAATGCGCGGTTTAGTCTCAATGGCCATATTTACAGGTTATCCTTTGGCCAGCCAGGTGTTTACTGGTGCTTCAAGTATATGACCCATACCTCCGAATATGCTGACTGGAACCACATTCAAGACCTCAGTGCGCAATCTCTTCTGGAAGCCTTTCTTGGATTCGTGATTCCTGGGGAAGTGCCACAGGGAATCCGACAAATTAATCTCAGGTATGCCGCGCATTTTGCCGTATTCGTTTATCTGAGCGTTCGTTAGCGGTTATCCCAATGGCCCCACAGGCGTTTCAACACAATCGGACAAAGTGGTATTGACGTTTGTCGCTTCTCAGTATCATTTATATTTTGGCTAACACAATGATAGGACTGAATCTTTGTGGAAAGGCATATCGTCGGCGTCTGGTGCGCTGTTAGACTTGATTTCAATGTCATACTGGTATGTGGGGTTCTTCAATTTGGATATGTATCATGTCATTGCTAACATTTTCATACTCCAGAGCACAATTTTTCCCTATGTACATGGGCTCGCAAGGGCAATGACAGCGACCGCCGCCTCGTCGATGGTGTCCTTTATTTGTACTAGTATCTAGATTTCTACTCAATGTCGCAAAAAGTCATATCTAATACATATACGCTGTATTCGGAAGAACTTCCAACATCGCTCGTGCTACGCAGTCGCCTCCCGGTGCTCAAGACTGATAATGTCGTACTGAAAGGTGTTAGAGATTTCGTGATCTCGCCCATCTCCCTTGGCCTTGCTGTATCGCCCAAGGTCAGAATCTGGCTTCCCATACTATAGGCTTATCTACTAAGACATATCAATTTACTGTCGTACAATACAATACATCTTTGTCTTCAATACTGTATTGCGCAGCTCCGCCATAACCCATCACGGCGTGAAGGGTACAGGTACTGTAACCCGTGGATATTATATTCAACTCGAAGGCTTGCCGGCTGTTTGAGTTGCCTTCTTTTGGTCCAGGCGAGTCCTTCCCCTGTACGTGGTCCTTGTTTTTCTGGTTACCCAGCTCGGCTCCACTCCGGTACGAAGATAGAGGCAGTATCCTGGAAGAGTCGGGTGGGGGTGACCATCTACGACATCCGCCAACCATAGTCCCGACTCCCTCACCCAAACTTGAATTTTCCCATTGCCATAACGATGGATATATAGATCACCGCATTTTGCACGGGGACACGGGGGGGGCTGCTGCAAGCGGTCGGGATGAGTTGAAATATATCTACCGATCGTTACATCCATATTCCGAATCTTCGTATCCTGACGTGCTGGTGTTACAGTGTCCGATACTGCAATGGTACTATGGATAGTTGGCTTAGAAAAGGAACCATTCCAGGAATGAATATTCATACCGATCCAGTGACCTATCCACATCGCACTCTGCTTGAAAATTCAATGAGTTGACGACAGGCGAAGCTGATTTGTGGGCTGCCATAGTCGTTTCTTCCGTTGTTGCCAAGTTTTCAGTAGCACCCTCCAACGGGAAATTCGTTTGGTAGCCCGGGGTAGTCTTCGGTGATAAGTATATGTGCACATTCCGCTTGAATAAGAGCATACCACATACCCCAATATCCAATACCTCCGTGTAGATATCATGGTGGGATGCCCCCCCTTGGTTCACTGGGAACGACCGGCGGTGTATTGGGACGGACTGTATAAGATTTCTCTCTTTTGTGCACGATGGTGTATTGGAAAAGACTTACATCGAACTCCACCCGTCTATATGGGCGGTAAGGTGTGTCGTTTGCTCTGTAGAATTTGGCATTATACTTGAGTCGAGGGGCCTTCATTAGCAGAGCGAGCGCTAGTAAATGGAAGAGACATACCACACAGTCATTCGCCTTTTATCGTCATTGGAAGTCAAGTGGCACAAAGCATATTGTGATTTATCGACATAAGGTGGTGAAGAGGATTACTAATCATGGGTTCCACCTCCGTTCTCTTGGATCGGCTTCTTATCACCCCTAGCTTCTCGTCAATGCTCCCTGTTTCCTCGAGTCGCATTTTTGACCTTCTGCATCGACGTCTCGGTCCTCGGTCTGCAGACCTCCTAGGAACGCTTTGAAGGGTCGGTGTGTGACTCGCGCACGTTCTAGGCAAGTCATTTCGCCTTCCCGGACTCGACTGACTTTGGCAGCTTTGATTTCGAATCTTCCGCATCGATGTCGGCATCTACGGGCCTCATTTGGATGGTTTGCAGGTTGGATTGTTGGCCTTGATGACATAGGTAAGCCGCCTTGCAATCTCTGGTGTGGGCACACATGCTAACTCTCTGTAGACACTGTCGACACCGGTCCCAGCAGCAGCAGTAATGTTGTCAACGGCTACGGTACGACAATGACCTTACTAACACATTAACGGCCACGACAACGACCATCACCATCAGCAGGGCCCGCCGACGAAGACCACCCCGCAACACGTCAACGGCCACGGCAACGACGACGTCTCAACGTAGACGCCATGGACGACCACCATGACTATGACAACGATTACCAATGTAGACACCGACCACCACCACTAGCACCACTTCATCGACAGCAACCCCACCAGCAGCCATGTCGACACCAGCGTCGAAAACAATCGACGACCTCCCAACCAGCAACCAGCGATGTCCAGACGGGGCAGAGACAGCAACAGACAACGACAGCGCGGACACAGGTGCAGACGGAACAGAGGAAGCGGGGGCAGGCGCGGGGGGAGAGCGCGCAGGCATTTTTGAAGGATGCAACTGGGCGATCTCGATCGCTGATTGCACCATATCGCCGTTGGAGGTATTTATTCTGACAGCGGCCAATCTTTACAACTGCACGTGGATATGTTTCGTGAGGTTATAAGTCTTAACAATGCTCATTGTGTTGCCAGGCCCATCCAACTTACTCGTAACATCAGTCTATGTACTACCAACCCTATTATCCGCCCATTACTCTTCGGAGGATCTTTGACAGGGATCACAGTCCAAGTCCGGATAATTCCGTGATTACTGCTCGTCAAATTTTTGATTTTGATGTTGAGCACCTTGGTCAAAGGGTGCTAGTGGCTGAAGCGGCGTCCTCAAATGTGATTACTGGGATGACTTCGTGCCCATCAATCCAGCCACATGAAGGGAGTAGCCATCTTATTCCCCCACCGCAAGGGACACTATCAAAGCCTGGCAGTGGGGGGTATAGCCTGCGGGATGCATTGGGGTGGGAATGGGGCACGTACAGGGACGTGCAGGTGCGTGCTTAGTCATGGTGCCGTGTCCTGAACTTTTTTATATCTTTCCAAAGGAGGGGCTGCATCCTGTATGCGAACAGTATCTTGATATGATGAGTCCATTTCACCTTCAAAGGCCAGAGTCAATTACTGCATTTTACCGGGCAGTAAGTCTTGTCGCAGTCCATACTAAGCTACTCATAACTGCTTTGATCCAGGCTCAGGAAAAGTTCCCAAAACTTGCCTATTATCAGGACTCATGGGTCACGAGGGATTTTGCAACAATGTACCTGAAGAACAAAGTTGGGAGTAATAAAGTAAAAGAAAAGATGCAACGGACTGCGAACGTTTAAGGGAGGTCTTCTGGCAGAAAAGGGTCCGCCATCTGGAGTTCACACTGAGAGTGATCACAGTGGAATCGCCGTGGATGCAAGTCGCAGGGAGAGACAGCTGGACATGATGCTTAGCCTACTATCCTATCAGCTATGAAACAGTTGTAGCTAGTGCTTGTGATATGTTGAATACAGGAATGCCGCCATCACTGCAAACATAGAGACAATTATGAGGGTGCCAGTCAAGGCGAGCCTGCCTCTGCTGGAAGGATCCTTGCCTGCTTTCTTTAGTAAACTGTCAATCTAGGTAGTGCACGTAGCATAGCACACCAAACTAACCTCATTGGACACCAAACTAACCTCGTTGGACCATATTTTGATGCACGGTCGTACATCACCTGGATCGGAAGAACCACTAGCAATGAAATGCTTGGAGTGCCGAGGAGAGAGATACTGTTGACACACGTAAGCTTTCCCGGTAGTGAATTAACTGGGCCCACCCACAGCGACAACTTGAACAGCTTGTAGTTCTGCTGCACAGATGAGTCAGACCATCAGTACAAACATTTGGACGAACCTTTCCCATGGTGAAGGACTTGCACAAGTTTTCCCGAGGCAATATCCCACAACATAACTTCTCCATTATCACTACCACTAATAGCCACGCATCCATCGAGATCAAATTGGACCTGGCAAATGCAGTTTTGTCTTACCCTACAGCCGAGTCGGTGGAGATGAGTAAGGCTGTATGGGTGCTGCTCTGTGAGTCGATATATGTCACATCCATCCTCCAGATTCCAGATAAGAAGTGTTCTTTTTTGTTCGTGGTAAGCTGAGCATCCTCTAACTAATCATCAGATGTACTCCTATAACAGATGAGAAACGTACATCCGTGTGCGGAGCTTTATATGCCATATTTGGTTCCACGGTGCAATGGTCCAGGCAACGCTAAGACAGGATCAATAGAATACAGAAAACATTGAAAGGGATCTTACATTTCACGGGAATCCAGATGGGTTACCATCAAAGAATGTCCTCGGTCAAAAAAATGGACCGAGATAGGTAGAGTTGGGTAATGAGGATGTGAGGAAGGTGGAATCATCTGAATGAGGTGAAGCGGTGCTACAAGATAACTAGTGATGCGATAGTCGGGTACTATGACTTTGCTTACCTCCTTTGTCCTTGGTGACCTGATACAAAGCAATCCTTCCCATCGTCGTCGCAGCTAGAAGGTTATGTGTTTCGTCTAGTCCAAGAGCCTCGATGGCGGAATCAAATACGGTCTCCATGTGCACCCATTCAAACAGAATCTGTCATATCTTGAATTGGGAGACAGCCTGTGAGACATTAAGTGATAGCTTACCGAACTGACATTAAAGCGCCAGAAGACCAATGTGCCGTTGGCCCCGGCTGATATGAGGCAGTTCAGCCCGCTGCGAGAATTATCACGAAGCCATTTGATAGCGACAACGGGACCTTGCTTTGGTTTCAATCGACCTATGATGGCTCCATCGTGCATTTGCCAGACGATGACACGACAGTCGTCACCTATAAGTTGTCTGTCAGGAGCACCTGAAGCGAATAGAATACTCACTTCCAGTCGCAAGAAAGCTCCCATCCTCTGTAAAGGACGCACAATTAATTGGACCTTTGTGACCTTCTAGGGTCCATTGTAACTTATACTTGACCATCGTCTTCGGGTTCGAAATTGGTGGCAGCAAGTGTCGCATCTGCGTGGATTGTGGCGTAGCCCATCTCGTTCGCAAAAAGCCGAACGTAGTGGGCCCTCAAGGCCTCAAGTCTAGACGAATTATACATTATATACTACTACGAACCTCAAGAAACAGAAAGAACAGCCACGGATTCGAATCGGTTCGTATATCTATCCTATTCGAATATTCCTCGTTAACTGTCGTACACAGTGGAAACTAGTCGAGCTGCAGCTGGTTGCTACTCAGGACCTCATCGTTCGAAGTTACCCAATCTGGTTTCCATCGATGACGGTCACACAGACCATCATTCCCGACACGCCAGACCACAGCTTCGATTACAATGGTGAGTCCGATCTTGACCTCCAATGCGCTCGTCACTGCAAAACGTGCTGAGCCCGTCCAGTTCTATCAGCTTGCCAGCAAAGCTTGCTGACTCCACTCCCTGGGCCCGGTCATCTAATACCAAGCCTTCCCTAGGCGAGCGTCCTTAACTTCCCTAGACTACCTTCTCGCTTGCCAGATTCGTGAGTACTATGATTCATTGCACACAGGCCACGGCACAGGCTTTGCTGGAAACACTGCCACGCTCCCTGCTGTCGCGGCATATCTCGCTCGAGTGTGCGTTAATTACAGGCTTGGAACGAACGAGGTCACTCAAAACCGTTACAGTCTCCGCATGCGTCCAGCGACGCGTGTTGGAGGATATCCTCGCAAAGCAATTCAGTTCGACGAAGGACCGCCATGACACTACTTCGGTGAAGTGTGCGGTGTTTTCCTTGGTATGCCACCTAATAGTACATGTGTGTTTTCCTGTCCTCCTGTCTGTATGCGTTCATTCAATGATTGCTAGCACTCCGTGACAAATTACGAATACCCTCGACCCGCACTGCAGTGATATCGCAGATCGCATCCACTTTGGCCTCCCCTAGGGACTAGAGAAATAAAACGATCTTTCATCGTGCGTGGGTGTGGGGCATGGTTACCATCGACGTGGTATCGTAATCGGCATCGCTGTGGTTCCGGGCGGCGAAGGAAGTCCCTCACAATCCTAGAGGAGGGGTGGTGGCAGGAGACCTCTAAAAGCTATGTGCGACGCGACCCTTGGAAACTGGCTCATCTGGTTTTCCGCGCTCAGGCATGACGTACTATGGAGTATGATGCATAGGCGATATTCGACGACAGGTTTGGACAAAGGTCAATAATTACTTAAACCCCCCTAATTAGTACCTCCAGTGTAATGGTACGAGGTAGCAGGCACCACGTTTTTCTGGTGCGGACCACTGTCAGTCAGACGACATGATGAATCTTAAATACTCGGGGTTATTTTGGTTATGGTTGGCCCGTGCATTCGGATTTTTTGTCCTTTGACAACTGACCTCCGCTCCTGCACCTTTGACGTTCACCCTCATGAAATTCCAACCATTCGTTTTAGAACGTACACTTGAGGATCATACCTCATCGGTCAATGCACTGGCATTCGCTCCAACTGGCGACTATCTGGCTAGCGGGAGCAATGATGGCACCCTCATTATATGGGACCCTGTGACTGGGCTAATGAAGAATTGTATCACCTTCCGCAATCCAATCCTCAGTCTTGCATGGGATCCACGGCACCTTAAATGTCTTTACATTGGCTGTGAAGATGGGACGCTTGCTCTTCTCGATAACTCTGAGGTGAGAGATATCGTCCCTAGTCACAAAATTGCCTGACCAAAAATTTTGAAAGGCTCGAGAGCCATGCCACACTGTGCTCACTGGGATCAAATCGTCAGTTTTCGCCGTATCCATTGACGAATACAGTGGAAGTCTTGCTATATGTATTGGCCCTGAAGTCCATCTAGCAAAAGAGATCGCGCCAGGTGTTTTTCATGTCAGTGACCATTGGTATGTTGTGCTGACAAATGGACCAGTGAGATACGCTTCGTTCAAGATTTTCCCTTGTCCACGCGAGTGTTCTGCCAAGCTGGTTGATAAGCATGTCCGTGATCGGGCGTTGTCCTTTACGGAGAGGGGCGCCAAGCTTGTCGTTGCTTACCTCTATCATGGAGTAGTGTAAATCTTGTCTTATTGCTTGGAACCAATTTTAACCGAAGTGCTAGATGCTGGGATGTGAACACGTCTCAATGTCTTTGGCACATTAATCCCATCCATGGTCACCAGTTAATGTATGTGAATATCTCACTGATGATGCATCTATTGCTAATACTTTATCAGTGGGCATGCTGCTCTTTCCTCGGACCACAAAAGGGTGGTCTTATCCAACCTCAGTGAAGGAGTAGATATGTATTTAGTGGGACAATCTCATCCCGAGTTGCGCTTCAAACACCGCCCTGTTTCAGAAGAGAAAAATGTGCCTTTGCAGGTTGCCTTCATCCTTGGAGGATCAGCAGTCGTCAGTGGATCCTCTGATGGGAAAGTTCCAATCTGGATGGCAACATCTGGTGAATGTATGCAGCTGCTCGAACATGGAGGTAGGTTCCTTTTGGCAGTCTGAATATACTGATTGTATTAAATTAATAACCCTGGTCTTCAGGTCATGTTGTACAAGCTATCACTGTAGGTCTCATCAGTATCATGAACAGGTTGCTTGATTCCCCTGGCATTAGGCATTTGAATTCCCTACATGCACTTTGATTGCTGCTGCAACATCTTTTACAGAGGATGAGACATTTATCAGATTATGGAAAGGTAAAAATGATAATGGTATGTTTTTGGGTAATTTAGGAGATGTCTGGACTACTTAGACATTTATTGCAGTGATAGCAGTAATTTCTAACTCATTGAAAGCCTACTTGTGGACTAGAAACCTGTCTGTTAGGAGTGCTTTGAATGCTCTGCTGTGCAAGAGGGTACCACTGTTACCTGTCATTGCAGCTTTTGTTCTTCTTCTGTCTGTGCTTGTCTACATAGCAGATCAGGTTTGTACAGTATTCATTTACATATATCATGGCTCATATTCATTAGAAACTCATACAGGACATTGTGTCCCCCATTGGTCATCCCCCCTACATTTTTTCTCATGGTGGTTTTCACCACTTCAATGTGAAGACCTTGTGGCTTGATATCTCAACTACCATCCATCAAGCAGCCTTGAGAAGTATTGGGTATCTGTATGAGAAATTGAAGGATGGGGAGGATGAACTCCCACCCATAGACCAGCTTCAATCTATTGACAGTAGTATCATATACCTCTAAACCACATGACAGAAAGTCTGGAAATTATATAATACATAGCCATGTATGCAAAGCCAGTGCCACTAACAGATACGAGTTCCGAAACGAACATGTGCAGTTCACCCCTGAGGTCTTCCACTGCGGCAGGTTCTTGGTGCGAAGACGCTGCGAAATAAGGAAAAATTGGGCTGTCAACCAACGCCATACAGCAAGCACACCTCGGGAACAACTTACTCGTCCATGACGCTGTGAGAAGATGTCACGAATACCACTGAAGGTCCGCACCTTTGAAATAGAGTGGCAGCGGAGCGGATATGCTGCGCAAATTGCCCTGAGCTGGCTCTAGTCCGCTGGACGTGGCAGTACCTACTCTTTGTCCTCTGGGGAATGACGACATGAGGGAGGTCATGTGCTGTAATTCGGAAGCCATTCCTTTCAACTAATAATGATCCGATGACGTCTGAGTGGAAATCGTCGTGCGGCGATAAAACAGAGAGACATACGTGGAAACCTTCGGCGGATCCAAGCCTTTGTCGTCCAAACCATAGCCATTCGATCGGATTCGAGGGGTATTGACGCCTTTGATCAACGGGAACAACAGGAACTTGGTCCTCGGTACTACGTAAATTAATCGGTTTATTTTTTGCGTGATATGTGAGCAGATTATCGAAGACGACAAGATTGGACAACCGACCTACACTTTTCGATTGCATGTCAGGCCATTCTCCCCACTCGAGGCATTGACGTGGACAGTGTGACACCGCTTGCAAATTGACAGTTTGACGTCGGCCAATTTGATCTAATCCAAAGGCCTCATGGCCCACTGTGTGAAATGCATGAAATGTGAAGAGTGAAGGTGAAGGTACTGACCAGCCAGTATGTTCAGACAGAGGCTGAACCAAGGTCTTGAGCTATCTTGGCGGTAGGTGACGAATGTACGGCGAGTCTCACGTGAAAGGCCGTCTTCACCTGTGGAGGGAGTTAGGGTTTGAAGCGGGCGAACAGTGATGCGCATGTAGTCGCGCTCAAGCATATACCCAATTGCAACCAATAAATGGAAGCATGCTGTGCCAAGGTGGGCCTCCATTGAATGTAGGTCGTTGGCTAGATTGGAGAAAAACCTGAAGAACGAGGAGATGGGCACGGGGGGTTCACTAGACAAATACTCCCGAATGAGACCAGCAGCAAAACTTTGCAGGCTCGGGTGAGGGTTCCAAGGCGTGACTGTTACCGAGATACTGAGCTTGCGCTCACCCTCTCGAAGACAAGGGGCAACTACGAAGCTGTAAACGAAAGTCAGGCTAACAAGGAAAATTAGTAACTAAGTACGCACCTGCATTCGACCCGCAGCCACTGCCAGGCTTCGATAGTGTCCCTCAAACGCACGCCTTCTATGCACCCTTCCCAATGGGCGCTGCTCGGCGATCGAAGGTCTGTGTCGGGGTAGCGATACCAGCGACTGCAGCGCAGCCCAACAGGCATTGCAGAGCAGCGACGTCAGCTACCAGCGCAGCGCTGTAAAATACCAGACAGAATATATGATCAAGACTCACCGACAACGTGAAATCCAGACGACGACCGAATGTGCGGTTAATTTACCCATCGTACTTGTCATGAACAGCTCATTTTGATATCCAGCCTGTCCGACTAATGTTTGACGTTGGCGCCATGGTTGGATGACCTAGATAACGCTATCAGAACTTCAAATGTGGGCAACAGAGTGAGAGATCGAAAGTCATGAGAATACTTGTCATGGACGCACCATATGATGTGTAAGGACATCACTACAAAAATGCGAAATCATGCTGGACTCGAAGGAAGCTTGGTGGGAGCAAAACAACTTGACGTAGTGGCGACATCCACGAGGTCATATTTCATGCATACAACGAGACGTCTTTGCCCTTTTTTGGTGATGATGACTCAGACTGAAGATTTCTCACAGTATCAACGACAATTGGTTCGTCATAGGATGAAAGGTCGAGACATTTGAGCCTCTTGTCAAGCGATAGCGGTCGGGTTTCTTTTTTCTGGTTATCTGACCATCGTAGTACATTGAAATTGAAATTTATTTGACTCGTACTGATCGTGGTGACATTAGGCTTTCACTCATCACTCAAACTTTTCGTCGGGGTGGTAATCGGAATCACAAATTCGGGGCGGCAACACCAGGGCTTTGCCTGCGGTGTAAGCTACACCACACACACTACACAACATTTCCTAATAAATCCTCCGTATTTTTGGTAACAAACAATACACTACAAACACTACAAAACACTACACTACACTACACATTTGTGGTAATAACCACTACCCCACAAACACTACACAACATTTGCTAATCAATACTACCACACACACAC
>Ga0307518_10000619_pt1 | contig 26690 bp, 20 predicted proteins | sample 25_EM_MG_FD_203889 | JGI IMG/M metagenome (GOLD analysis project Ga0307518, IMG submission 203889) | Populus trichocarpa ectomycorrhiza microbial communities from riparian zone in the Pacific Northwest, United States - 25_EM | ecosystem: Host-associated > Plants > Roots > Unclassified | place... | reverse complement strand
CAGACCAAGCGCCAAGCAACACTGTGCTGCGGGCTTGGGGTGGTGTTGTCCAAGTGCCACGTGATGCTTGGTCTGCCAGCGGCCAGGACCCAATTCTATTTTGGGTCCTGCCCTGCCAGGCCCAAGGATAGCCTTGGGCCATGCCTATGAGTGCCCAAGCCAAAGCGTCACCTGGCGCTTGGACTGCAGCCAAGAGGAAACAGGCCAAACGTCACGTGGCGCTTGGGTTGTTCGCCCTAATGAGGGAACCCAAGCGCCACGTGTCCCAACGTGGTTTTTTTCATAGAAATTGTAGTTTTTTAAATTTTATTAATAATGATAATAATATTTATGCTCTTATAAATTTTAATGAAAATACTAAAATTTTTATAATACAAATAATAATATTTTTAGTAACAATAATATGAATTATTATAAAAATCATATTATTTATAACACCAAATATAATAATATTTTAGAGATTAATACTATTAATTATACTAAAAAATAATATTAATAGAACAAATAATAATAGTTTTGAGATCAACACTATTAATTAGACTAAAATAATAATAATATTTTTCATACCAATACTATCAATTATACCCAAAAAAATATATTAAGAAAAATATAATAATTCTTTCAATATTAATTATACAAAAAAAAATATCAACAAAACAAACAATAATATTTTTACTATTAATACTCTAAAAATTAATTATACTAAAAAAAGAATAATAAGAAAACTAATAATAATATTTTTTAATACCAAACTTGTAATTACACTAAAAGTATAGGCAGCCCAAGCGCCACGTGGTGATGTGCTGCGGGCTTAGGGTGGTGCTGCCCAAGCGCCACGTGGAGACGCGCCTGGCGCCCTGGTCTGGCCCCAGCCTCAAGGCCGGGTAGACCGAGCGCTAGGGGGCTTGCCTCCAGGCTGGCGCCCCGACCCTCTAGCCCAACCACACCCCTGCCAAACAGTACAGTCATCAGTGAAAGCACTCACAATGCATCCATAGTGTAGCACAGTGCAATCCACAGTAAATTCACTCACAATGAACAGTGGCCCGCTCTACAGTAAAACATTAATCCCTTTTAGTTCTAGTTAATTATGTAGACTTCATTGCTTAATGTTGATCAGTTATAATGGACTTGAGAATATTATAATCCTTAAAAGAATTTTCTTTCTAAAAAGTTGAGTTTTGTGGTAAAAAAATAATAATAAATATAAAAAATTTTTCTCTAAAAATATGTAAATAAAATTTTATTTTTTTTAATCAAAAGTTAACATCTGAGTTGTATAATCTTTAAAAGGGTTTTGTTCATTAGAGGTTAAAACTTTTAGTTTTTTAAAAGAAAATATAAGATTTTGTTTTCATTGTAGAATTATCTAAGTATGGTAAATTTCTTAAAAGAGTTTTGTTCTTGTGAAGTTAAATTTTTTAAAATAAGAATACAAATTGCATAATAAAAGAATATGGCCTAAACACGATTTATTGTTTACCTTTCTTTTATATCTCGCCCTGATATTTTAAAAGTGAAATTAGATCTTATTGTTTGGTCTAAATTTCAAATCATTATCTTAGATTCTAGATATTTTTTTTATCTTTAATAAATGAACACTCATTTATTAATAAATTTGAATGAAGTTCGTGAAATTAAAAAGATTTGTGTGGATTTTTGGTGTTGCTTGATTTTAAGTTGAAAGATGAATAAATAGTTTGTTCTGAGATGATATCTTGACTAAATAGCTTGATTAAAATGCATTTATGTGTTTTTACCAAACATGATTTTAATCTAATTTTAATAAATTTTCAAATTTTTGGAAGATTATTTGGAATTAATTTTGAATTCCCCATGTTTTTTTACCCCCTCCTATTTTATATTTGGAACAATATTAAATAAATTAGTTTCCTTTCATAAAAACAAAAAAAAAATTCTTTTAAAAATACAACTTTATTTCAAATTACTTATGCTCAAGTCTCTCAAAAATTAAAAAAAAATCATATTTGCTTAAATAATAATAACACAAACAATATAAGGCATGATTTAACATTTTTAAATACAAAAATTCAAGAAAAATAGTTTTGTTGATATATTTGCATGTATTTTTGAATTTAATAATTAATTGATGAAATCCACGAGAATTTAGCCTACATTTTAAAAATACCAAAAAATTTATTTTGTTTGTTTGAATATTAAGAATTACAAACTTATACATAAGATGTATTCCTGATATTAAAAGAAAAATAAGAAAAATAAGAAAAATATGTTTTGATATTAGATTTGCTAAGTTTTAACGTAATAAGATAGTGACCTACTTACCGAGAATGACTTTTTTTTAAACCTTAAATAGATTAACAGTTAGAAAATATAACAATATCTTAGTTTGTATCAAACAGATAAACAATACAAGTTACTTTAGGTAAGGTGCACTAGGGGTGATACACCCTTCCTATACACATTCAGTTTTATTTTCCAGATTTTGAGACCAATTAGGGTTTCCAATAACCAAAATATTAGGTGGTGTCTCTAATCTCTTTTTTTATTGATAAATGACAAGAAATTCTGTTATTTCCACTCACAACCACAAAAATCCTAACCCAAGAGGATGATCACCGCGATACCGCACACGTGTAACACCAAGTAACCTAAATTTAAATAAGGGCCCTAATATATTTAAAAAGCCTAATAATAACTAAAATATAAATAAAACAATAGCCTAACTAATTTAAATAAGACTAAAGTTATTTTTATAATCTATTGGCATAATTAAAACTCAACTTTAAATGTTTGGTTCTCTTTCGTATTAATGAATTAGAAAGCGTTCCATATGTTACTGAAAAGTCATGGATGCTTACTTTCCAATGCAATTAGAATTGCACTTACATTTCTTCAACGGATCCAATTATGATCAAAACAATAATGAAAGGTGAAAAGTGACAGATTTGAATCTTTTTATTTTAATTTTTTTATAATGTTTGAATGCCCCAACTACAAGCTCTTCTTGAATTAAATTAATCAAGTCTAGTGCTTCATTATTTAATGTGTTCTTGAAGTTCATTTTAGCCTGCGCATCTTAAAGAAATCTATTGAAAACCTCTTTGAACCTATTAACCATAAGTCTTGTTACTAGACCAACTAGAACCTCTAACAAATCTTTTTGAAGTCCATTATTTAATATCTTATTGAAATCTATTAAATTAATCAAGGCTTATGCTTTATTATTTAATATATTTTTGAAGTCCATCGTAGCTCACGTATAATAAAGAAATCTATTGAAAACCTTTTTGTACCTTTTAACCCTAAGTCTTGTCATATGACTAACTAGAACCTCTAACGGATCTTTTAGTGTTTCTTGGAACACATTAGGTTGCTTTGCATTTTTTTTTATTTTCTTTTTATGAGATTATCTTGATCTCATGATTTAGGTCGTGGGTTTGACAGGTTGACATTGATTGACCCCATTTATTTTTTTGTGCCTTTTTTAATTAAATATTTTTTTAATTGGATTTTATATTTTTTTTCCTTTTGCTTTATATGAAATGATCTCGATCTTATAACTCATGTCAGAAACCTGATAAATTGATCCAGGTTGATTATGTTCATTTTTTGATCCTTTTTCAACTAATTTTTTCTTCAACTTCACCCTTCAATAACTTAATTGTTTTTTTAGTTTAAATTTTTAATTTTATTTTTCAATATTAAATTGTTTATGAATTGAGTTTCATAATTATTTTTCTATTTTTTTATGGACTTATCATAGTCTTATAAATTTAATTTTTTTTAATCTCAATCACAACATTCAATATTTAATCTATTAAAAATAAAGTTTTATACTTTTTTTGTTTTTTTATAAAATGATTTCTATCTCATGAATATATTGATAATGATTAAATATTTTTTTTAACATTAAAAAATTTAATTTGACTGACAGGATAACAATAATTTAATTACAACTAAAAAGAGTATAAGATGATATATATTATTTTTTTTATATAAATAAAATCACAATCTATTTTTTTATTTTCATTTCTTATCTGATATTGATAATAAAATACATTAATTTATTTATTTCACTTGTGGAACGAAACTTTATTCCTGTCAAACCGAATTATATCATTTTTAATATTTCAAATAATATTTTTTTAGTTTGTATTGTGTTGTGGGTGTCTTTTATATATATATATATATATATATATATATATATATATATATATATATAAAATATTAATATATTAAAATTATAATAAGATATAAATTTTGTTTTTCAAAATAAATAGACGAGGAAACACTTCCAAACATAACAAAAACAATTGGCTTTTGGGGTCTGAATCTGTCTTCCCTTATTTTGATATGTAGACCAAAGTCCATGGAGAGCAAAATCTTCTTCTAATTACTTTTCAATTACGTTTCTTTATTTCTTTTCTCTCTCTAGAACTGTTTTGTATCAATCGTATGCATTTTTGGAGAGATCTACCATTTCAGTTTGGAATTGGATCTGTAGTAGCTGTAGATAGTGTATAATACCTACACATATACTTGCAGACTAAGATTAGATCTTGGAAAGCCAAAACGAAATGGACAACGGAGATATTGAAGGTGGTGGGTCAGAAGACGAATTCCACACGAAGCAGAGTGGTCGCAAATACAGGCCTGTGGTGGCTCACGATCCCGCCGTCCTTGAGATGTCCTCCGTTCCTCCCGGATCTTCTTCCCAAGAAAAAACAAACACGAATTCCGATCGTTTGAATGATAATACAAATGGTTCAGAAAGAGAGCACAGATTGGAATTGTTTGGTTTTGATTCCCTCGTCAACATTCTTGGTCTTAAGAGGTACCTTACCTCGTTCATTCCTTTATTGTTGAACATCTATCTACATTATTGTTGAATGACTTGCTGTTCCAGTATGACAGGGGAGCAAGTTGCCGCACCTTCTAGTCCCAGGGGGGATGGTGAGGATGCTCCTGTCACCTTTGATCGAGATCGCCCAGGGGTATTTGCTACTGCTCCCTTTCTTTTTAGCAATTTCTCACTACTAGTTTTCATCCACTATTTATGCTTTATTTCTTTATTGATACATCAATGCAGCATAATGATCTTAAACTGGGAACGTTGATGGGTGTTTTCGTCCCATGCTTGCAAAACATACTTGGAATTATCTACTATATTCGGTTTTCTTGGTAACTATCTCGCGTGATGCTTCCTTTTAGCTTCCCTTTGTCCGCACCTGCATTTTGTTTTAATGTGAGTGATTATAGGGTCTGTGCAGATATGTACATCCACCTTGTTTCTTGCTTTTAATTGATAGCAATGAAGTTTTGAAATTCGAAGGAGAAATCTATCCAGTCGAATACTTTTTAATTTCACAAAGTGCTGCATTTAATCGCATCTCTCTCTCTCTCTCTCTCTCTCTCTCTTATATGTATTCATCATACAAGTTTCTTTAAGAAATATGGTTGAATTGTCTTTTAATATCAATAAATCATTCAACTAATGTCTCGTTTTTTTCTCTTGAACTACCCGTTTATTGGACATGCTAATAACGCTATTTAAAAGTGATAACAAATTGAGAGCTCTGAGTTCTCATTTTTGGATATACCCATATTTTCCATTTCTTCTTTATAAGTTGTGGTCTAACTGTCAATTGAATAAAGGACTATGATGTCCTCTCGTGAACCTGGAGCTGATTGTAAAATTCAAGTTACCTATAACATGGACATTTAGAAGTTGTGTTGTATTTAGATTCTTGAAGGTTTTAATTTTATATGGACATGGTGGGTTGTAATCAAGCTTGAGGTAAAGGAAAATAAATTGACATTCAGGTTTGGTTTATTAATGGCTTGCTGGCCTTTGATATAGTTAGTGTTTTTTTAAAGCCTTCAAGTTTGTTAATTTTTTCAAAAACTCTGTCAACTATTTTTAAATAGATAATCTGTCAGTTACATTTTTGTTAGTGGGAAGGAAAAAAATGTGTTAAGAGACTTAAGTTCACAACTATGTATAAAATGTAAATCTAGAATAATCAGTTTTGAAATTGGCTAGATGCTTGTAGAGGTAAGATGGGGAAAAGTTTTGGCTTTACATTGACTTGTGCCAGAAATCATACATCAAAGGGTATTCTGAATGGGGTTTATATAACCCAATGAAAATTAGGAACAGCTGTGATATTCAAAACAAATTGCTGGTCCTACTTCCTTCCTATGATTTAATCTGAATCTAGTTGTACTAAATGATGTTGATTACATCCTCCCCCTCTCACCATTCAGACTGACTGGATGTTGATGATGCACATTTAATTTCATGCCAATGCTTTCTCATACAATAGTTTTTGATTGCTTTATGTTTTTGTAAAAATTGCAGGATTGTTGGCATGGCTGGCATAGGCGAATCTCTGGTGCTGGTAGCATTTTGTGGTTTGTGTACTTTCCTAACCGGGATTTCACTGAGCGCTATTGCAACTAATGGTGCAATGAAGGTAAGTATCAGTTACGACATTATTAAATCAGTTCTTACTTATGTTTTGGATAAAGTATTGTTGGGGTTTAGTATCTACAAGGCTATTTTCACAGCCTTTTTCTACACCAGCTTAATGGCTTGTTAAATGTTAAATAATTCTTTCTCAATGAAAATATGGGATCGATTTTCAATGATAGCTCTTTAGCTCTTAGATTGAGCATATTAGGGACATAAGTGAAAACATGATTAATAAATTAGTTCTAATCGGTAGTTATTTTTGAAAAAATTACCCTAGATCTTACTAAAAGAGATACTGTTTTAATTTACCCTTTTTTTTTTCTATTTCTTTATGGTGGTACTTTGCATCTACTGGATATTGCATGACCACCCTAAATGTGCTTCCACCACAAGGGTTGATGTTAGTTGTCTGATACTTGTTTGGTCAAGAGAAGCATGGTAATGTTGTGATTTTTAATTTATTTGGTTCATTCGAGGATTCTTTCTGAACAATTTTGATGTAGAACAATTATCCCAAGAATTTATGGTCCAAATTAAATCATGAAGTTACTGTTTTCCTGTTTTAATTAATTTCCTAGTTAATTTTAGATTTTAATTATTTGTTTCATACTTAACTTAAGACTTTTAATTTAATTAGTATTTTACTGTTTAGGAATTCTAATACTAGATGAATTCTATTAATTAGGTAAATTTTAATTAGGAATCATTTTTTATAAAGGATTTTAGTACTAATATAAATAGGGATGCCTAGTTTATTTTATGGAGATCAATACTATTATTTAGAATCAATAAAAATACCATAGAATTTTCTCTACAATTTGGTCTGTAACCTTAGAGCTTGAGAACCTTAGTTTTATCTTCGCTATACGTTGCGTCAGGAGACCCCCACTTTAGAAAAACTTGTCCTCGAGTTGAGTTCAATATCTGGAAAATAGTCGTAAAGATCAGCAACATTGAAGGTTTTTGATATGCCCACGCTATCAGAAAAACTAATAACATAAGCATTGCCATTGATTTTTTTCAGCACCTTGTACGAACCATACTTCCTCATCTTTAGTTTGTTATAGGTGCCTACTGAAAACCTCTCCTTACACAAGAAAACCATGACTATGTCTCCTTCTTGAAACAATTTAACCCACCTATGCTTGTCTGATGCATGCTTATTTCTAGTAGTTGTTTCTTCTCGTTTTCTCCTGATCTCGTGATGCACAATTTGCACCTATTCAGCCAAATTCTTTGCTGACTTGCTAAACCTAGTAGCTTTAGGCAATGAATGTAGATCGAGTACATGATTTGAAGGCTTCATGTACACAGTTTCAAATGGTGTCTTGCAAGTAACACTATGCTTGGAACTGTTGTAAGCAAATTCTGCCTGAGTCAATGCAACATCCCATTGTATAGGCTTGTCTCCATAAATGCTGCGAATCAGATTGCCTAAAGTTCTGTTTAGAGATTTAGTATGGCCATCAGTTTGTGAATGAGCAACACTACTAAACTTCAAAGAGTAGTTAACATCTTCCACGAAGTTAGCCAAAAATGACCAAGGAACCTGGTATCTCTATAACACGTGATGGATTTTGGAACACCATGCAACCTCACTATCTCCCTGAAAAGAAGCCCAGCCACACTGATCACATCCATAGTTTTCTTACAAGGTATAAAGTGTGTCATCTTTAAATATCTATCTACAACAACAAAAATAGAATCCATTCCTCACTGAGTTTGTAGAAGACCTATCAAAAAATCCATGGAAATATCTTTCCAGAGATGTTCAGGTATAGGTAGAGACATGTATAAGCTAATTTTTTGTGATTGCCCCTTAGCTGTTTGACAAGTAAAAGAATGTTGAAAAAAATTGTTGGCATCATGCTTGAGCTGAGGCCAACAATACTTATCTTCCAAAGCTGACACTCTTTTATCTTTTCCTCCATGACCCTTTAATCCGCCATGCAAGTATCGAATCAATTTCTCGCCTAGGGATGTGCGAGAGATACACAATCGATTACCTTTCAGTAAATAACCATCATGTATACGGAAATCTCCATCAACTCAACCATTAGAACACTTATACCATATCTTTTGAAAAGCAACATTTTCACCCTATAGCTCATTCGACCCTATAGCTCATTCGTACACCCAAAACCCATAATCTCGCTACGAAAAGTGATTAGTAGGGCAACTTGCCTACTTAATGCGTTAACCACTTTGTTCTGAACTCCAACTTTGTGCTTCAGACTTAAATTTAACTTCTGAAGGAATGTAATCCACCTGGCCATCATATCCATATTGATTTGTTTATGATTATTCAGAGACTTAAGAGTTTCATGATCTGAATACAAGATAATTTCTATTAATTAAATAATGCTTCCAAACTTTCAAAGCCGTTGCCACATCATAGAGTTCTTTATCATAGGTAGTCCACTTCAAATGAGTTTCATTTAGCTTCTCACTGGAAAAGGCTACAGGACATTTCTCTTGGGAAAGAACTCCTCCAATACCTACTCCACAAGCATCACATTTAACCCCAAACAACTTGTTAAAGTTGGGTAAAGCAAGCACTGGAGCATTGCATAACTTCTCTTTTATTAAGGCAAAACTTTGTTCTTCCTCACCCCATTTAAACTTTCCTTCAAACATTCAATGATTAGTGCCACAATACTACTAAAATCTTGAATAAATCTTCCATAAAAAGTAGCCCAACCATGAAAACTCTGCACATCATTAACTGTCTTGGGCATGGGCCAATCACGGATTGCCCTCACTTTCTCCTTATTGACTTCAACTCTATCAGCTCTTGCTACAAAACCCAAGAATAACAGCTTGCTGGTCATGAAGCTACACTACTTCAGATTTACATACACCTTGTTTATAAGCAACACCTCCAGAACACTCCTAAAGTGCTCAATATGATATAAGCAACACCTCTAGAACACTCTTTAAGTGCTCATTATGATATGTTTCATTATGACTAAAAACAAGGATATCATTAAAATAAATCACAACAAATTTATTTATGAAAGATTCCAAAATCTGATTCATCAGCCTCATGAATGTACTCGGTGCATTCATTAACCTAAATGACATGACTAACTAATCATATAACCCATCCTTTGTCTTGGAAGCTATTTTCCACTGATCCCCTGGTCGAATTTGATGGTAACCACTTCTCAAGTCAATCTTCAAAAAGACTGTTGCACCACACAATTGATTTAGCATGTCATCTAACCATGAAATTGAAAACCGATATCACACAATGATTATATTAATGACACGACTATCAACACACATATGCCAACTACCATCCTTTGGTGTCAGTAAAGCAGGGACAACACATGGATTTAAGCTCTCTTGAATCATCTCTTTCTTTAGCAATTCATCTATTTTCTCCTTTAAGATCTCTCCTTTTTTTGGGCTCATTCTATAATGAGGTAAATTTGGAAGACTAGCCCCTGGTATCAAGTCAATATGGTGTGAATATCACACGTAACTCATTTGGAATAACTTCTTGAAACTCTTGCAATAGAGACTTAACAACTCCAGTGACCTCAACTGCCTTGTCAACTCATTTGTTTCAATGCCTTTCCTCCAGCCTTTTGGGCTTTTGGTTGGGAATTCCTCTTCAGAGGAATCAAAGTAAAATTAATCCCATCCTTAACAAACTTATAGATGTTTCTGTCCCCCATGCCATGCATTTACATTATACTGTCATGGCCTACCAAACAAGTTACAAGCATTCATGTCAACTACATCACAGTAAACTTCATCCTTATATAGTTGTCTATGGAAAAAAGGAATTTTACATCTTTCAATTACTGCTATCTTTGGTACCTTTTTAATTCAACCTATAGTGTAAAATTCTGGATGTTTTTCAATATTCAAACCCAATTTAATAGTGATTTCCCTAGCAATAATATTCTCGTAGCTACTGCTATCAAGAATAAAGTAAAAAAATTGTTGGTGTGTCGTCTCATCATTAGCTTTTGGTGTGAACAACAATCATCTCACCACATATGCTTGGCCATCATCATCCTCATACTCACCCTCACCATCAGGTTCACAACACTCCTCCAGATACAAAGACCTTCTCTACACTCTTCATCCTCACGTTCAACCACGATCACAAGTCTTCTCTGAGGACATACATTGGATCTATGCCCTTCCTGATTGCATCTATAACACTTTATTGGAGGTGGCTTGGCATGAGGATTATCACACTTATGTAGCATCGTGGTGATCATCTTCTTGGAACAAGATTTTGAGTGGTGTGGGAAGAATGAAGAATTCTTGTGTTTTTATGGTTTTAAAAAAACCGGAGTTGCCACCTAGTATTCTGGTCACTAGAAACTTAAATGGTTTTCAGAGTTTGGATAATGGGATTTGTTGTGTATAGGGAAAACAATATCACTCCTAGTACACCCTACCTACGATAGCTGCATAACTCATTTGTTTGATTATTACTAAGGTTTTGTTGTGTTTTTCTAACCATTGGTCTGTCTAATGGTTAAAGCAGGTTCACCTTAAAAGAGTGAACCATGACTTTACGAGTCAAGCCTAGCTATTCTAAAGCCAAAATATATTTTTTGCATTGTTTTTTTAATATCGGGAATACATCTTACGTATAAGTTCTTAATCCTTTATATTAAAAATAAATAAATTGAATTTTTGGTGTTTTTGAAATTTAGATCAAGTCCTCTTGGTTTTAATAAACTTATTATTAAATCCATGATGCATACAAAATATAAAATCTATTTTTTGATTTTTTTTGGTATGCTAAATCATGCAATGTCTTTTTGTCATATTTTTGTATTTTTTTAAAAAATGCAAACATGATTTTTTTGGAAAAACTTGGCCATGTTCATTTTAAAAAACATAATGTATATTTTGAAAGATTGATTTTTGTTGTTTTTCTATTTTTTTACAAAAAACCTGGTTTATATAATACTGAAAAAACGTCTCATGTATATAAGTTCATAATTTTAAATATTAAATATAAAATGGCAAAAAGTGATTTAAAAGGCCCAAAATTAATTGCGAAATAGTCCTTCAAAAATTTGAAAAATAATTAAAATTAAACTAGAGTGTGTTTGGCTAAACACAAGAAAAAAAAGAAAATAAAGGGTGTGAAAAATAAGTTAGGTTGTGTTTGCCAAACATGCGCAAACACGCCCATAACTAAAAAACACAAGCTTAAATATTGCTTTAAGGGTGTGTTTGCCATACACGTCTTAAAAAACTAAAGATGCAATTTTTCCTTGTTAGATTTTGGACCTTAAAGGTTTAGCCCGATCAAATGGACTGCGCTTCCTAGCCTGACCAGAAGCCAACACAAGCTTTGTCCAAAGAAATTAAATGGGCTTAAAAAAAGAGAATTGAAGCCTTATCTAAGAAGAGCCAACAGGCTTAACAAAACAACCCAAGTTTACTCCTAAAAAAACAAAAGGCCTTGAAGGCCTAATCCACGAACAAATCCAAGAAGAAAGTTTCATGTTTTAAAGATTAAAGCAACCATTCATGAACTTGCCTAGAATTCTTTTATTTTTCCAGGTACTAAAGGATCAAGCTCAATCCATATTCAAGTAAAGCATAAAAAGAGACTTAACCAACACTTCAAAACTAAGCTTGCATACACCATCTTATCTCATTTTGGTATCCAAAGATTAAAAGAACAGACATGGGTATTTCATGCTTAAAACAAAATCTTAACCAAACATTTTTTTGTACAGAAACAAAGGACCAAATGCTTAGCCTGATCCATGGGTTTCTTTGCCAAAACCACACTTCAAACATTGTGTTCAATAAATGCACATTTTTTTTTCTAAAATTCCTCAACCCCTGAAGTGAGAATCTATTGTTATACCAAAGCAAATGTTCGGAGAATAAGCTTTCTATCGTAACTTGTAGTTGTTCCTATCTCTTTTCTTGCTGTTGATGGCAGTTGCTTTTTTGGAGCTTTGGAGGTTGAAAAATCATGGCAGGGGGGCGTGGTGAAGGGTTTGAATGTTGAGGACTGTGGCTACTGCCAATGGGAGGAGTGATGGTGAAGGATAACCCTTGGTGTACTGGTGTACGGGGAAAAGAGGTAGGAGATATTGGCAAAAATGAAGGAGAAGAAAAGGAAAAATGGTGTTGCTGGGGTCTATGAACTAAATTGGGTCACAATGGAAACAATTTTGTACCATCCCAAAATGGAAAATTTAACAAACTCTTTGAAATGGAGGAGTACATAAATAGATTAATTGGTAAGTCAAACAATAAAACCAGTTACGCTGTTTTATGTGGTTCAATATAGGTTTGTGAAAGTATTGAATTGAAAATTCATATTGAATAGAAATTCAGATTGGTGCATGATTTGGATCATGGTTTGAGTAATCAAACAATGAATATCCCTTTGTCAAACACTTTATGTTGATCAAAGCTGTTAGAAAAACATTTGAGATAGAAATAGCATTTAGTTTCAAGTTAAAATGATAAATTTATAGTTTAGTTGGTTTGTTCAAAATATGGGTAAAATTGAGAAGGGGAAGAATGCAAAGGATGATCTTGTGATTTTTCCAATTTGCAATGCAATTACCGAGCTTTGAATTTTGATTCTTCAGAGGCATGTGGTTTCCCTCCTTTAGCACCTGCCTTTTTTTTTTTTTTCAATTCAAGTTGCTGATATGATTGCCTATAATCATCCCATCTTTTTATTTTTTTATTTAGGTAATTGAGTCGTAATCCTTCATTTTTTTTAAAATGGACCAAATTTATGTAATGCTATCCCTTTGCTGACCTGACGACCTGACATGGTTCTTGAATCAATATGAACTTGATTGAAAACACAGAACTTAAATATGTATTATGTTTTTTTTATCAACCATGTACTGTTTTTTCATTGGTCTTGGATAGTTTTATTTTTTTAATAATAATAAAAAGTAGTCTATTTCATGATTTTATATATTTTTTGGTACACTTGAATAGATGAATCATGAGAAGATGAATCATGATAATGATTAGTACATAAAATGTAGGGTATATTTTCATGTGTAAAAGTGTTTGGTATAGCATATTTGATAACATTCTAATAAATTGTTAGAAATTAGAGGATTAGGATTTCTTAGAAAAGGTACATCTATCTAAGTTTTGAGGACTGATAATGCAATTATCCCTTCGATTTAATTAATAGTTAAAGGGGTAAATGCTACGCGAGGAAAGCACATGCTCAATGTCCAAATTTAAATTTGAAAATTGGTCACTCAAATGTAAATAGTCCAAACTAAAAGGTTCTTTTTTGCATTTTCCCCAATTGAGAAATATGGGAAAAGTTCAAGAATTTGGCTACTATGTTGGGATCAGTGTTGTTAAAACCATGCCTTAGGCATGCTTGAGGCACAAGGCATGAATGCTAAAGCCAATGCTTTTATTTAACTCGGTGATGCAACTTCACCGAGATGTGGATCCAAAGGCACAAACCCATGCCTCAAAAGAAATCTTTCCTCTATTTAGTCAGTTGCTTTATACATTCTCTCTCTCTCTCTCTCTCTTGCCTTTCTTTCTTTCCCCTCTCTATCTACAACATTTTTCCTCAACTGAGGTCCATGACAATTTTTTGTCCTTTGCTCTAGCATTTGAGCTAATAGAGAAAATTAATTATCATTGTACTTTTCTATCTTCTCTTTATGTCTTAGAAATCTTTCCATGCAACTCATCATGCATTCTATTAAAAAAATACACGCCTTGATTCTCCCAATCTCTTAACAACAGGACAACTTTGTCATCATGTCCCACAAGGGATTTGGTGAGTTACGGTTTCATAAATGTGGATTTATGAATGATTAGGGGATTGTTTTAGTAGAATTTAGTATTTGAATTAAGGCTGTAAATATTACCTACCTGATAGTGCAGTAGGTAGGCAATAAGAAAGAGAAGAAGAAAATAGCACATAGAGAAAAGAGAAAAAGACACTCAAGGCTGCAGCTCTGAAACAAAACCAAAATACTGATAATCGCATTATCAAAATATTTCCAATTACACTGAAAATATGCTCCTTTTATAGGCATCAAAGCACCAATAGTTCTAAACTAAATAGTATTCTTCAATGGACTAGAATTACAAGAAATATAAACTATTTGGGATTTAAAGTTAAATGAAAATAATTTCTAAGCCTCTCTCTTGTTGATTGCATCAACAACACTTCTTGAGTTACAGTTTGTTAAGCATGCTGTTTGCTTTTTTTCTCATTTTCAGTTTCTTATAGTTGTTATCTTCTGATGACAAGTTCAATTTTGGAATAGTTTTTAAGCAAGTCACTTGTTGTATGAACCTTATTTATAGGGTGGGGGCCCATATTATCTCATTGGTCGTGCCCTTGGTCCTGAGATTGGAGTGAGTATTGGATTATGTTTCTTCCTTGGGAATGCAGTTGCTGGAGCTCTGTGAGTATATCTTGTCCCTTTTCTGATGCCACCATGTTATGTATGGTTAATGCCCTAGACCATGTTCTAGGACTTGAGGTTCCAATTAGTTTTATTATCTTTATGGCCTATTTGTATACGCTAAGTATTTGTGTTGACATAATTCTTTTCATTTGCTTCTACTCATTGTTTTAGCTATGTGTTGGGAGCTGTAGAAACCTTTTTAAATGCCTTTCCTGCTGCTGGGCTATTCGGAGGTAAAGATTCAGAGTTTTCTGTTGATATTATATATGATTGGTAGCTGTTAGCATGAATCTAACCTTACCATCTCAAAATGTTAAAGAACACTGATAATTTATATCTTTGGCTGTTCATGTTTTCCCTGTAGAGGCTATAACAACATTTAATGGAACAGAAGTTGCACATCCCATACAAAGTCCAAGTTCACATGATCTGCAAATTTATGGGATTGTTGTGACAATTCTCATATGCTTTATCGTGTTTGGTGGTGTGAAGATGATCAATCGAGTTGCACCTGCTTTTCTCATTCCTGTTTTGTTCTCGTTGTTCTGCATATTTATTGGGATATTTTTGGCGAAGAAGGACTACCCTGCCGGTGAGTGTTAAGTTGTTAAGTTCTTCTTCTTCTTTCTTGGTAATGTTTGCCTATTACTTGTCATAGCTACTCTGGGTGATGCATTGAGCATTTAAATACGATAGAAGTGTGGCATTGGAATGATGTTTTGGAGTACATGTTCCAAATCCTTGACCAAATTTAATGTTGATGAGTACATACGTGGTGTTTTTTAGACTACACCCTGATCCATTCTAACTCTGGAGGAAAATAATTAGCTACACTGTAGTTTTTTCAATTCACGGTTGTCTTTTACAATTTAGTTTTGATAGCTACATTGACCTATTAACTATCAGAATCAGAAAAAAGACTTGCCATGTTCATGATCGTAGCCTAAACTATTTTGAATTTTGAATTGAACTGTTAAAGACAAAAACCTAATGAGAAACAAAATTTGTTTGGGCAGACAGACTAGTTAATCAACCAGGCGACCTAGTGAAGCAATTTGTTTTCTAAGTATTTTGTTTTCAACTTAGCAATACTTCTCTGTTTATGTTTTTAATTATTCTTGAAAGTAAATTTGATAATATTATATGCCATGTTTTAAATATAAATATTATTTGAGTTAGTAATAGAGGTGGCAAATGGGTGGGCATGAAATAGGTATGGGCAATGTTCTGTGCATACCCTTTTATGACCCATTTATTTTTTCAATGGGTACCTACACCCGCTTAAACCCACTTAACCTAGCCATCAACCCATTTAAATTGTTTGACCAATTTTACTGTTTGATGTGCAGGGACTTGATTGCAAAAGAAAATTTTAATTAAGGGACTAAAATATATTTAGTATAAATAGCTTTCAAATAAGAACTCATTTGTTGGAAAAATAAATTAAATAAGTTTTTCAAAAATTGAGGGGCTAAATGAAAATTAGTAAAAATTTTGTTTTCCCTCTCAAATCAAATAACCAGCTATGAAATTTGATGGGGTCGGTCGATATGATGAACGGGAAATTCCCTGATGTTGCTTCATTGAAGTCCCTCATGGAATAAGAATTGGCTGATGTTGAAGGCTTTTACAATTCTTTGAGCTATATCTGTTAATGGGTCAGATGGGTGACCCTTACCCAACCCCATCCATCCCATTTATCTTAGAATATTTTTGGGTCAATCCATTAGTGATCCGTTTAAATTTTATACTGACACTTTTATGATCCATGCCCCTTTAAAATAGATAGATTTGGGTTGGCTTTTGCCACCCTTGGTTAGTAATTATTATGGATAACATATAAATAAATTTGCGAATTTACTTGTGGGTTTTATCTGATTCACGAGTTCAATCAGTGACCACCAACCTTGACAGCTTCACTATCTAGCTCAGTTTTGATAACTATGAATCCTGAACTTAAAATTGTGTTCTGACATTAAAACCTTTGATTTAGAACTATCTGTCTATAGATGAATACACTTGATGATTATTGAAAGCAATGGGCTGAGATAGAGCTTTAGATCTTAAGTGCATCTTTCACAAGGAGGAAATTGAATGCTTTGGTTATCAGCTCTGTGACTAGCAGAATGTATTTTTGGTTCATTAAAGGGTTTGGTTTTGCTGGGATGTTTACAACTTTTAGTTGTCCATCTTTTGGATGTATTTTTTGTCTTTTCACGAGATAAATGGATTTTGGCTCGCCTAACAGAGATTTGCAGCATCTGTGAAGTTGAAAACATATGTTCCCTCTTCAGCTGTGCATCTCATAAATCAATTTAGACGGCATTGTACATTTTTGGTTAACTCACTTCGAATGTTTTTAATTAATCATCCTATTGTATCCTTCTTACTCCTACTTTGGGGTTTACCTATGCCTGTGAAGACAAGGAGTTTTCATTTGCATATCTTTGTATCTCGTATAGGATGGTTTGTACAGGATCTTTGTCAATGGTTAGTGCTGCATTGTCAAAGTGTTGGAGATTGCTATCATCTAGCCTCTTCTTGTCATTGTTTGAAGGCTTTTGCACCATTTTTTCTCTTAGATCTAGCTGCTTATGTTTATTGAGTCTTCGTTCTTCTTCATGTTTTATGTGTGTTTTATTTATTAATTTATTATTGTTTAGATACATTTAGTCAATGAATAAACAGTGAACCATTCATTCTGACTTTAACAGTATTGTTTGGACTTCCATGATGAACATTATTAGTGTTGAGCTTTATAGGTTGGTGGCTTTGGATCTCTTTGGAATTGTTGGTGGCATTAGAACTCAATGGAATTTCACTATCCACTTGCATCTCTGCATAAAGCATAGTGTAGCCAAGTTACTTTGCTGATTTAAGTTCAAGGCAAACAATTTCTTTGATTGGTACATCAGGATTCACTTTTGACCTTAACCTATATGCTAATAACTGTCAACTTTAATTGTAAATGTATCTGTGATTGATGTTTTCATGGTCTTGCTTTCACTCTTATTCCTTGTTCTTTCTTATTGGTTGGTGGAGAAATAAAACTAAATGCTTCTCTTTCCATGATTTTAACAGATGGAATCACGGGCTTGAGTTTGGAAAGTTTTAAAGAAAACTGGAGTTCAGATTATCAATTTACTAATAATGCTGGCATACCTGATCCTGAAGGAAAGGTCTACTGGAATTTCAAGTAAGCTACGACAAGAATTTTCAATCTCATAGTATTTGTTGATTGTTGAAGTTAATAACATAAATGGATCTGATTGCAATATTATTAAGTGATGTACTTCCTGTTTTATTGTAATACCAGAATACTCTGGTATATATTAATTTCCAACCGTTGAATAAAGTTGCCGGAAGATGCTTCTTTCCTTTGGTTTAGCAATCTGAACTCTGTTTTCTGTTGGGAACACTTGCAATTGAATTTGAATGAGAGATTTTTGTACATTGTTTGGAAAGAAATATGCTTATTCCTTATACAGTTCAAGGAATGTAGAATGGAAAACTAATTTGGAGCTCCATAACCATGGAGCAGAAGCTGGTAGACTTGATTCTTCTACTTTACACCTTTTTTTTCATGTTCAGGTAACCAAACACAGTTTATGTCATCACTAGAAAAAAGAATAATGAACAAACACCTAATGGTCCAGCAGTTGTGAATATCTAATTTATATCATCTTAGTTGCCCTAGTTAATGGATTTTAAAGTTCCTGGAATTACCTTCCAGCTTGATACACTTTGCTTTTCTGCCACACCCTCCCAAGGCACACACCATTCTCTTTTTAATTACCATCACTGGAACTGTTGGGCATTATGCAATCGTGTATAGCTGTAAGCATTTCAATCAGTTATCTTGCTAATGGGTGTTAAAAGAAGTTGAATTTTTCATGGTTTTCATGTCTCAGTTAGACAATACTATGCCTCGGGCCCTTACCAAAACACTTATATTGGTTACAATTCTATTGTGTCAACAACACATTCCTTTAAAGCATGGAAATGCATTTTCTTGAAATAGGGGTAAGATGAATTTTTTTATGCCTTTTCTCATTTTTTTTTTCTTAATTTCTTTCAGTGCGTTGGTTGGCCTATTTTTCCCTGCTGTAACGGGAATTATGGCGGGCTCTAATAGATCAGCCTCACTTAAAGACACACAACGTTCAATTCCCATCGGTACATTGGCTGCAACTCTTGCAACCACTGCACTATATCTAGTGTCTGTGTTATTATTTGGAGCACTTGCAACTAGAGATGCTCTCTTGACAGACAGGTATTTTGCATGGCCTTCTACACAAGTAGCCTTCATACTTGCTGTGAACATCTTACATTTTCCCCTCTTCAAATGTGGAATGAAATCCCTCGATATTTGCTTTAAACTGTGGACCACAAACTTCCCTCTTCTCTAGTAACTAACAATATTCAACTTTTAGTCAAGTGACCGGGCATTTGCAAGGCCACTTATCGGTTATATCTTTCTTCAGTGCCTTGTAGTTATATATTAATACCTAGCAAAGCATATCTGCATAAATATATCATCACTTAATTGTCTACTGGAATAATGTTGTCACCTAGTTTCTGTTAATTATATTATTGACTAGCAGAGTTTTCTTTGTTCATATGATGGATTTTCTCATGAGATTGTAGCTGTGCTCTTCGTTTTTATTTTCTTTAGTGGCTTGCACCTTTAGGTAATTTGTGGATTGCATCTTTATGCTTTGTTCATATGATGGATTTTCTCATGAGATTGTAGCTGTGCTCTTCGTTTTTATTTTCTTTAGTGGCTTGCACCTTTATGTAATTTGTGGATTGCATCTTTATGCTGTGACTTAGGACTCATTATATTGCTGGTGTGTTACATACAATAAATGCTTATACTAAATGCTCTTAATGCATTGTTAGATTTCTAAAGTTTTACTGGTCCTAGTTTAGTTTTAGCTATTTAGGTCTGATGCATTAATTATAGAAAGTGTTACTAGGCCTATGCTAGTTCTAAGGCTTCTATCACACATACTGATTATTGTATTATTCAAAATTTATTTCTGTAGAATTAATCTCTGTTATAAAATCTCTAGTTATGTATAGAATTGGAGATATTGTAAAAATTTAGAGAAAGATGCAGTTACCAATGTTAATTCAGGTTACCTTTCATTAAAATTCATTCTTTCATCTCATACTTGCATGATTAATAAAAATTGTAAAATACTGTTTGAATTTAATGATTGTATGGGAAAAAAAAATCATGTTTTAAGTAAAGATATTAACAACTTTGAATCATGCTGATGCCTGGATTATGTCTTGTCATGCTAGAAAAAGAAAGATATGATATGAGAATGCATGGTTATGGTTTGGGAATTCCTAAATGCCTTCAAAGTAGGTTAGGTAGCCTGGGTCTTCAATTGCTTTATTAGCAAGTCACTTTCGGTTCCTCATGTACACTTTGGATGGTATCAACATGTCCATAAGTTTAGAATTTTTTAAGTTTTTTCCTTCACTTGGTGATACTTTCATCCCAGTTCTTTGTTGCCTCCTTTTTATTTTGAATATACATTAGGCATCATGGTCATTTCTGCTGAAGAGAATAATATATGGTCAGTATGTTGGTTTGAGTTGTAGAATTTGGACTGCATCAAAACTCTCCACTATTTCTGTTTTACTGCTGAACTGTACTTTTTATGCAGGCTACTTACAGCTACTGTTGCCTGGCCTTTCCCTGCCATCATCTACGTTGGTATCATTCTTTCAACCTTGGGTGCCGCTCTTCAAAGCATGACAGGTGCCCCACGCCTGCTTGCAGCCATAGCCAATGATGAAATTCTCCCTGTTCTTAACTATTTCAAAGTTGCAGATGGACATGAGCCACACATTGCTACTCTCTTTACTGCATTTATCTGTGTTGGGTGTGTCGTTATTGGGAATTTAGATCTTATCACACCAACTGTAACTATGTTTTACCTTTTATGTTATGCTGGCGTGAACTTGTCTTGCTTCCTTCTAGATCTTCTAGATGCTCCCAGTTGGCGACCACGGTGGAAAATTCACCATTGGAGCCTCTCTCTTCTTGGAGCATCACTATGCATAGGTATGCCTCTTACTTTTCCCTTTGAAAAAAGAATCACATATTGTTTTGCTACTGGTATTATTTTTTAGGGCCTAGAGAGGCCTTAGGACTGTGGTGTTTCCGCACCTTATAGCTTCTTCTCTCTGAGTTCTTAATAGTGTCCCAAAAGAACAAATATGCAGTATTGTCCTCTTCGCCAGCCTGAGTTTAATACTCTCATCGGATGCTTTTGGAAATGTGATGTCCATTCTACTATTTGGAAATGCAGAAAGCTTTCTGTTACAACCCTTTGGCTTTATTTGTTAAAAGCTGGAATGCTTTAGTGTGTTAATTTCAGCTATATTTTCTGGAACGTCATACTAATCACTGTAATGTGTGAGGTTAATGCCCATGTGTATTAAAAATGGATTGCTTTGGGATTATGTGCATATAAATGAACCTCAACCTCAATCTCGACCTGTGCTTTTGGCTTTGTTCAATCGTAAATGCTTTGGGTGCACTAAATTAAGGTGAAATATTATGCTCATCATGTTAATAGTGGATCGCTTTGGGTGATATACATGTATGAACACTTGAAGCTAGACTTGAGATTGATGGAGTTGCTATGTTATACTTAAAGAACTCTCTTTGGAAACCCAAGGCTGCATTAGATGGTTCTTCATCAAGAAACAAGTTGTTATGGTAGATTTCTTGGTTTGGGGTTTAAAGTTTTTGAATCATAGATTATTTTGTAAGCAGGGGCAAAATTGTTATTTGAACACATTCCAGCAAAACAAGAGTATTGTGGTCATTTTGATATTTGGTAGGTCTAGGAATTAGCGTCTTAAGTCTTTAATAGTTTATTCCTATTTAGTTGCTTTGCTTGTCAAGTTGAGATTAGTTATGCCCATGGTTTTTTCGAATTGCACGTGAACGATTTGTTTGATTCACACAGCAAAAAATTTGACTCGGGCACATGAATTGGATTTATACAAGAATCGCATCTGAAATCATCCTGAGTTGTGTGTTTTGTACAATTCACTCAGTTGCCCCAAAAATATCAAATCTGAAAGAAGGGAATTCTGGAAAAAAAATAAAGAAAGATGGAGGAATTGCAAGAGAGAAAGCAGATTCGATAGAAAATTGTAGATGTACAAAGGATTTGTAGAGAAAGAAGCTTCAACTCAGACTTAAAAGTACTTTTTAATATAACCCATTAGATATTTTATAGAAGTACCTTTTTATCTTTTATTTCAACACAAGGTTCTAGAATTTAATCTTTTGAATTCTAAAACCATGGAGTTTCTTGAATCTTAGAACTTAGACGTTGGTGAGTTACTGCTAGGTAGTAGTTACTTATTGAACTAACACTTTGAATCATATTATTGCATAAATCATGGATGCTTTATTTTAGTATATTTATTATTGTTCTATGTTTTTGTTTAATAAATTTATGGCATTTATGAATCTTACTATTCGCTATTCAGAAAATGAGCTTTCCTATTAACGATTCAAATCGCGATTTGACAAATATGGTTATGCGAGGTTCATTTTCATATTCCTATTTACTAGCCTTAGGTCTAATTAGGATTTCAAAGCAAGCACCATTTGGGGAGAATCTTCAAGATTTACTAAAACTGTGGTACTCAATATTTTGGTGCCTATAAGCTTGGTGTGTGCTTTTATACATTTAATGTCCTTTTGTATATGCATGCATGCTTGGAAGTTGTTTGTGTTTGTTTCAGGATCTTACCTGCCTTCGCTGGTTTACTGCAGTTATCATGTTCTTGATTTCTTGGTCGTTCACTGTTGTGTCTCTGGCACTAGCAAGCCTCATTTATTATTATGTCAGCATTAAAGGAAAGGCTGGGGACTGGGGTGATGGCTTCAAGAGTGCATATTTTCAACTAGCTCTTCGCAGTCTTCGATCGCTGGGAGGTAGTGTCTGTCCTAAATTCGCTGTATGACAAAGTTTAGAGTTCTTGAGTCATTACATCTCACTGGTGAATATTGAAAGCATTATGTGCTCTGCTTGGTGGCCTATTATGGCAATTTGCTATGAACAGTCAGTACTGCTTCTATCAAACATCTTGAGCACAAGGAATTTGGTCGATATGTTTTTAGTGTCTTATCTTTTTTTTCTTTTCTCTCTCTTCTCATTACCTATGTGTGCTTGTGTGCATGCATGCCTTTTCATTGTGTTTGACATATCTCACTATTACTTGCAGCTAACCAAGTGCACCCAAAAAATTGGTACCCAATCCCTCTTGTATTCTGCCGGCCATGGGGAAAGCTGCCAGAAAATGTTCCCTGCCATCCCAAGCTTGCCGACTTTGCCAACTGCATGAAGAAGAAAGGCCGTGGGATGTCCATATTTGTCTCTATACTAGATGGAGACTATCATGAACATGCTGAAGATGCTAAGGCAGCCTGTAAGCAACTAAGCACCTACATTGATTACAAGTGCTGTGAGGGCGTTGCAGAAATAGTTGTAGCCCCCAATATGTCTGAAGGTTTTCGTGGAATTGTCCAGACTATGGGCCTTGGTAACCTGAAGCCCAACATTGTGGTGATGCGGTATCCTGAAATCTGGCGGCGTGAAAATTTAAAAGAAATACCTGCCACTTTTGTTGGAATAATCAATGACTGCATCGTTGCAAACAAAGCTGTTGTTATTGTCAAGGGTCTTGATGAGTGGCCCAATGAGTATCAAATGCAGTACGGAACTATTGATTTGTATTGGATTGTAAGAGATGGTGGTCTAATGCTTCTTCTTTCCCAGCTCCTTCGTACTAAGAAGAGTTTTGAGAATTGTAAGATTCAGGTCTTCTGCATTGCAGAGGAGGATTCAGATGCAGAGGAACTCAAAGCTGATGTGAAGAAGTTTCTCTATGATCTTCGGATGCAGGCTGAAGTGATTGTAATATCTATGAAATCTTGGGATGTGCAAATAGAGGGTGGATCTCAACAAGATGAATGGTCAGAATCATTTACACCTGCTCAGCAGCGCATTGCTGGCTACTTAGCTGAGATGAAGAGGGCGGCTCAGGGGGATGAGAATAAGCTGATGGCTGATGGGAAACCTGTAGTAGTGAACGAGCAACAGGTAGAGAAGTTTCTTTACACCACCCTGAAGCTAAATTCAACGATATTGAGATACTCTAGAATGGCTGCTGTTGTGCTGGTGAGTCTGCCCCCGCCTCCAGTACACCACCCTGCTTACTTTTACATGGAGTACATGGATCTATTAGTAGAGAATGTGCCAAGGCTTTTAATCGTAAGAGGATACCGTAGAGATGTTGTAACTCTATTCACATAGTTGCCGGTGGTTTACTTTCTGGATGGTAAATGCTGCATCCCTACTTGTCCATATCCTCCAATCTTTCCAATCTTTTTAGTTTCAATGTTACATTCATTCTTGCAGTCTGTGGCAATGCATCCGCCTGTGTGATAGTCACGGTAGAAACTTGGTAGTTTTTCAGTCCTTTGGGGATGCGCATTTGAAATGTACGAGGTCAAATTTTGAGATAGCGAGACTAATCTAAATTTTCCCTTTGCATTGAACTTTTTTATATATTAACAAAAAAACTGAACTCATGGCCACAAAACTGAACTCAAATATTGTGTTCTATTCATGCGGTTGTGCATGGTTGTGATCAAGTTTTCAGGTGGCACATTCAATGTCATTTGTTGGCTAACCATAAGCTTTTGTGTTGGCGTTTGAATCTTCATAGTGGCTCTTCTATTACGGGCACTTTGACATAGATGATTTTTTTCATCCTTTCCCTCTACCTCAATTCCTATACTTGTTGCTATAAAGTTTCAAACAATCATTTTTTTTATGTGGTTTTTTTTTTTTTGTTTATTCTAAATAATTCATGAAATTGAAGTTCTTTTTTAATATTATTCTCTTTTGATCTTTTTTATTTGTTAGATTTGGTTCTTAATTTTTCATTGTTTTTTTTTTGTTTTTTTTTTTATCATTTTTTTAATTGATTTTTTTTCAATTCATCTTTCAACATCTTATTTTATTTTTATTTTTATTTTAGTTTTTATTCTTTTAATTGCTATATTTCTTTTAGATTTTTTTTTATTGAAACTTTCTTTTTAAATTTTATCTTTCAATATTTTGTTGATAGAAAATTTGCCTTCATGATTTTTTCTGTTTGCTTTCTATGTGATAATTTTGATTTCAAGACTTGAATTACATATTTGAAAGGTTATCATGCGTTGATTTAGGTCTTTTTTTAGATCATTTTTTCCAACTCCATAATTCCATAGGGCTATTTCAATTTCACGTGTCAGGTTGCGGGTTTTGTGGCTTAATATAGGATGACTCGGGTCAAGTTTGCTTTGTTCGATTTATCTGTTGTTGTCTTGGCCGAAGTTTGTTTTATTTGAGATGGTTTTTAAAATTATAATTTTTTACGATTTTATCCTTTAGATTTTTTCCTATAAGATTTGATCCTCATTCTTTTGACTAATATATATATATATATATATATATATATATATATATATATATATATATATACTTTGGCAAGTTTTTCAAATTAATTTTATCCGGTCTAGGACTTCAAGGGTTATAATTTTATCCGCCTTAAGTTTTTTTCCTATCAAATCTTATCTCGATTCTTTTGATTACTATTTTCTTTACTTCATAAAATTTATTAAATTGATATATTTTTTCTATTTAATCCTTCAACATGAAAATTGAGCTTTTTAATTAAGTTCGACTCTAGAATTTAACGAGTTGTGAGTTTTTAAGATTAACTCAGGTTTAAGAGGTTCGCTGATGTTTACTTGTTTTTTTTTTTTTTTTAAGCTCGTTTTTTTTTCAATTTTATCTTTCATTGTTTATCCAATTTGAGAGCAGTCTCTGTTATTTGTTTTTAATTGATTTCTATAAAAAATTTCAATGATTTTTATAATGACTTGATTTATCTTGGTTGACTTGGTTTATATTGGTTTTGTTTATTTGTTGTTCTTTATTAAATTTACTTTGATGAATTTTTTAAATTAATTTTTTTTCTTATTTCATCCTCTAATATTATATTCGTTGAGAATTAATTTTTTTTTTTAGTTCCATCCTTCTAGGTTGAAATTTTTGAATATTGAATTTCATGTTTTTCTTTAATTTCTTTTATATTTGTTTATCTCAGTCCCATTACTTAAACTACAAGTTTAGCGAGTTAGTGATAAATGCAAAATATACATATATTTCTACTCCTCTTACATTATGTTTTTTAATGTGTTTTAAGCTTATTGAAAGTTATTATATGAGTTTAGCATACCTAAAAGACTTTGTAATTTAATTGCTAAAATATAAGAAATTATGTATTTTATATTTCAAACCTTAATTCTTGTCACAGGTTTTTCACCAAGTTAGAGTTCCAGAATGTGAATATGAACTGAATCTAAGTTAAAGTACACGTATCAAGCTTTATAGGAATGAATTATGGGAAGAAATCTGAGTTTGTTTGGACCTCTAAATAGACCTGTAAAAATTGGGTTGGAATCTTACTTGTAACAAAATTTTCTGTTTTTCACACTAAACATTCAAATAGGCATATCTTGAGCTTCAAATATTGAAACTATACGATTCAAAAGCCCAAATTTATTTACACATTCAAGACTACAACTTTTATGAAGGGCTTCAGGTCAGGAAAAAGCGTTTTCAAGATGAAAAACATGATGCAAGTTGAAGGATGAGTTTATCTCCTGATATGATGAGAAACTAACAGTTTAGAAGTCTTATCGTTAAGAAGAAATCTGA
>Ga0307518_10000618_pt1 | contig 26718 bp, 29 predicted proteins | sample 25_EM_MG_FD_203889 | JGI IMG/M metagenome (GOLD analysis project Ga0307518, IMG submission 203889) | Populus trichocarpa ectomycorrhiza microbial communities from riparian zone in the Pacific Northwest, United States - 25_EM | ecosystem: Host-associated > Plants > Roots > Unclassified | place... | reverse complement strand
GGTTTCCTCACCGATAGTGACGAAGAAGCTATGTGGAGTAGGTATCTCCCCTTTCCGCGCCCAAGGTACACAAGAAGTGGAGAAGTGTCCTCTACTTCGTTTGTTAAGCTGGACGAATGGCTCGGGACCTCGCTCCCGCCGCACCGGCGCGGCCGCTGCGGCGCGACGCTGAACTCAATCGGCAACGCATCATCGCGGCGGCACGCGATGTCTTCGGCGAGCGTGGGCTCGAAGCGACGCTCGACGACGTCGCGCATCACGCCGGCGTCGGCGTCGGCACCGTGTATCGCCGCTTTCCCAGCAAGGAACACCTGGTCGAGGCGATGTTCGTCGACCAGTTCGAGACGATCCGCGAGTTCGCCGAAGAAGCGCTTCGTGCCGAAGACCCGTGGGAGGGCTTCGCGGACTTCACCTGGCGCGCGGCCGAACTGCACGCCGGTGACCGCGGGTTACGGGAAGTCATGCTGTCGAACGTCTTCGGCCAGGAACGCGTCGCCGAGGCGAAATCGCGCATGGTGCCGTTGATCACACAGCTCGTCGAACGCGCTCAGGCGGCGGGCGTCCTGCGCGCCGACATCGTGCCGACGGACATGCCGCTGCTGCACCAGATGATCGGCTCCGTCATCGAGTTCACGCACGGTATCCAGCCGGACCTGTGGCGCCGGTGCCTCGCGATGCTGCTGGACGGCCTGCGCGCCGAACCCGGCCGCGCGACCCCGCTGCCGCATCCGCCGCTGGACGTCGAGGCACTGGAAGAAGTCATGTGCTCCTTCCGGCTGCCCAAGCTGCGCTGCTGACCCCGCGTTTCGTCCTCTGAATGCGGAACACGCGTGATTGGGGACGTAACTCGCGTGTCCACGTGAGTTACGCCTCCAGGCACGCGAGTTACGCCTCCAGGCACGCGAGTTACGCCTCCAAGCACGAGGACGAAACGCGTCAGGGGAGCTTCGGGAAGACGGCGGCGGCGACCTCCCGGGCCGCAGCGCAGGTGGCATCCTCCGCCGCCCCGTCGACACCGACCACGGAAAGCGCCGCCTGTTCGACCCGGTCCGGGGTGCCCGGGATCGGGCGGTGCGTGGTCACCTGGCAGAACGCGCCGGACGTGGTGACCTGGGCCTGCCGCCCACCCAGCGCCTCCGTTGCGCCCGGCGTGGTGTCCGCGCCGACCGACAGCGAGAAGCTGACCTTGCCGCGAATGCAGCTGTGCCCGGACAGCGCCGGGGCCGGTTTGGTCTCCGCTCCGGCGGCGGCGTCGAGTTCGTGCTGGTCGAGCAGGGCGCACGGGGCGACGCGGCCCCACGACCGCTGGTCCAGGTTCAGCCGCCCGACCTTGCGCGCGGCGATCACCCCGGCCGCGCTGCCGACCGTCGCGTCGGCGGTCCGGCAACGGTCGGCCTGGTCGGCCGGGGCCTTGTCGTCGGACGTGACGGCGATGGACAGCCGGATCCCGTCGGCGAAGGTGAGCAGCCGCGTGCAGGCGGTGTCCTCGTTGAACGTCGATTGCTGGACGCTGAGCCCCTCCGGCAGCGGCCCGGCGTATTCGTACGGCTGATTGTTCGGATCCTGCCCGGAACCGATCGGGCCGGTGGTCACGGTGTAGCGATTGGCGCCCTCGACGAATTCGAGGCGGCAGAACTCGAAAGAGGTCAACGGCGGTTTGACCGCGTTTCCGCCGCCGATCACTTTCCGCTGGTCGACAAGGCTGCAGTAATCGAGCGACGAGTATTCGCCGAGCGCCTCGGAAGCGGTCAAGGCCTCGTCGCCCGCCGTGGTCGGCGAAGGCGTCACCGCCGGTTCCGGCGTGGCACAGGCCGCGGCGAGGAACAGGCCGCAGAGCACTGCGCTCAGTCTCTTCGGGGGCACCGGAGCAGTATCGTCAAAAGATCCGGGAACACCACCCCCTACGGGCGAAGAACACAGGGCTCGCTCTGTTTCCCTGGTGGGTGCTTTACCTCGATTTCACGCCCCTAAGGGTGCGTTTCGTTCCGCGGTGGGATGCGGCCGGGCCGCCACACGACGAAAATGGGTTTCACACACAGTGATGACAGAGAGAGGGAAGACCCGTGACGAACCCCGTAGCCGCCCGCTTGACCCGACCGCGCCAGGGCCGCATGATCGGCGGCGTCTGCGCCGGGATCGCCAAACGCTTCGGCACCACGCCGGGCAAGGTCCGCCTGCTCGCCGTGCTGTCCTGCCTGCTGCCCGGGCCGCAGTTCATCGTCTATCTCGTGCTGTGGCTCGCCCTGCCCGAGAGCGAGTACTGATCAGGCGTTGGGATCGAAGGGGATGCCCGCCGGTTTGGCCTTGCCCAGGTTGGCTTCGAACGAGCCGTCCTTGATCGCCAGGCTCGCGCTGCCGAAATCGGCGCGGACGAGCGTGTCACGGATACCGGGCGGGAACCCGTCCCAGCTGACGAGATCCGGATACTGCCAGGCGTTGTAGTGGTTCTCCGGCGGCTCGGTCGCGCTCGCGATGCGGAAGCAGTGGGTGCTCGCGCCGTCCTTGTGATAGACGATCTTCGGGTGCGTCCCCTCCCAGGAGACCTTGGAGCGGTCGTAAGTCGAGTAGTTGCCGTGCGCCGACGTCGAGACGTACCGGGCCTGGCCCTCGTTGACCCAGACGACGACGTGTTCGATGTCGTGCCGGTGCCCGCAGCAGTCGATGAGCGGGACGGCCTGGTCCTTTTCGAAGTACAGGTCGTAGAGGTGGGCGCACCAGCCGTTGTTGCACTTCGATCGCGCGTAGGAGTTGGTGTTGTCGAGGTCGGACCGGTCCCGGCACTGACCGTTGAGGGCTCCCGAGTTCTTGAGCCCGGTCGCCACCGCGCCGGTGGGCGAGATCGCGGGCGTCGGGTAGCAGCCGTCGGTGTCGTAGTCGAACGCGGGCTGCCAGGTGCGGTCGGCCTCGGTCGCGTTCGACGGCAGCGCCTGCGGGGGTTCGGCCCAGGCGACGGCCGGCGCGAGCGTGGTGATGAGGACCGCTCCGACCAGGCCCTGCAGGAGACGGCGTGTCAGCTTCGGCAAGGCAGGCGCCCTTCTCTCTCTGTACCGATGGGGTCTCGTGAGTGGTAATGACGGTTAGAACCGTCATTACCACTCACGAGAGGTGAGCTACTCGGTGTAGGTCAGGTTCTTGCCGCTGGCCCCGTCGAACAGCTTGATCTTGTCCGCGTCGAACCACAGCTCGACGTTCTGGTTCTCCGCCGCGGAGGAAGCCGCCGAAAGGCGGGCGACGATCTGCGACTCGGAGCCCGGAACGTCCGAGGATCCGCTGTCGGCGGCGAGATCCGCGAGGTCGGACGACGACGCGGCCTCACCTTCGACCGAGAAGTGCGCGAACTTCTCCGAACCCATCGACTCGAGGACGTCGACGTGGGCGGTGAACGTCGCACCCTGGCGGGCGGCGGCGTCCACCAGCGCGGCGTCCTCGAAATGCTCCGGCCGGATACCGACGATGACCTCACGCGGCGCGTCGGCGGCTTCGACCAGTTGCCGCACCCGGTCGGTGAGCGGGATGTCGCCGAGCGCGCTGCGGGCGGTCCCGTTCTCCAGCGTGGCGGGCACGAAGTTCATCGACGGGCTGCCGATGAACCCGGCCACGAACAGGTTCGCCGGGTTGTCGTAGAGGAACTGCGGCGACCCGATCTGCTGCACGTAGCCTGCCCGGAGCACGACGACCCGGTCGCCGAGGGTCATCGCCTCGGTCTGGTCGTGCGTGACGTAGAGCGTCGTCGTGCCCAGCTGCTTCTGGATCTTCGACACCGAGGTCCGCATCTGGCCGCGGAGCTTCGCGTCCAGATTGGACAGTGGCTCGTCCATCAGGAACGCCTTGGGATTGCGAACGATCGCGCGTCCCATCGCGACACGCTGCCGCTGACCGCCGGAGAGGTTCGCGGGTTTACGGTCGAGATGCCCGGTCAGATCGAGGATCTGCGCCGCCTCCTCGACCTTGGCCCGCACCGTCCGGTCGTCGACCTTGGCCAGCCGCAACGGGAACGCCATGTTCTCCCGCACGCTCATGTGCGGGTACAGCGCGTAGGACTGGAACACCATCGCGATGTCGCGGTCCTTCGGCGCCTTCTCGTTGACGCGCTTTCCGTCGATGCGCAGTTCGCCGGACGAGATGTCCTCCAGTCCCGCGACCATGTTCAGGGTCGTGGACTTCCCGCAGCCGGACGGGCCGACCAGGATGATGAACTCACCGTCGGCGATCGTGATGTCCACTTCGGACACCGCGAGGGCGCCGTCGGGGTACTTCTTGGACACTTTTTCGAGAACGATTTCAGCCATGGGTCAGCCCTTCACCGCACCGGACGTCAGCCCCGCCACGATGCGACGCTGGAAGAACAACACGAACAGGATGATCGGGACGGTGATCACCACGGCGGCCGCGGAGATCGTCCCGGTCGGGTCTTCGAACTGCGAGGACCCGGTGAAGAACGACAACGCCGCCGGGACCGTGCGCGAGGCCTCCGTCGAGGTCAGCGAGATCGCGAACAGGAAGTCGTTCCAGCAGAAGATGAACACCAGGATCGCGGTGGTGAACACCCCCGGTGCAGCCAGGGGCGCGATCACCTTCCGGAACGCCTGCGCCGGGGTCGCGCCGTCCATCTTCGCCGCCTTTTCCAGCTCCCACGGGATTTCCCGGAAGAACGCGGAAAGCGTGTAGATCGACAGCGGCAGCGCGAACGTGATGTAGGGCAGGATCAGCCCCGGCCAGGTGTCGAACAACCCCAGCTCACGTTCGATGTTGAACAGCGGCGTCACCAGCGAGACCTGCGGGAACATCGCGATCAGCAACGACATCCCGACCAGCACCTGTTTGCCGGGGAAGTCCAGCCGCGCGATCGCGTACGCCGCCATCGTGCCGAGGACGACCGCGATCACCGTCGCGATGATCGCGATCCCGATCGAGTTCACCAGTGCCCTGATGAACTCGGTGGTCTCGAAGATGTCCGCGTAGTTCTGCCACGTCCATTCCGACGGGATGAAGTTCCCGTCGTCCAAGGTCTCCTTGGTCTTGAACGAAAGCGAGACCACCCAGAGCACCGGGAACAGCGCGAACACCAGCACGAGGATGTCGACGAGGCCCCATTTGACCTTGCGGCCGGGAGTGACCGCTCCACCGATGGCCATCAGCGCTTACCCCCATTGTCACTGCCGGGTGCGGCCGTGCCGAACACCTTGATGAAGATGAACGCGATGATCGCCACCGTGATGAAGATCAGCACGGCCATCGTCGACCCGATCCCGAGGTTCAACCCCTTGACCAGGTTGTTGTAGGTCTGCATCGACACCGACGACGTGTCCTGCGCGCCGTTGGTGAGCACGAAGATGTTGTCGAAGATGCGGAACGCGTCCAGGGTGCGGAACAGCAGCGCCACCAGGATCGCCGGCTTCATCACCGGCAGCATCACCTTCGTGAACCGCTGCCACGCCGTCGCACCGTCCATCGACGCCGCCTTCAGCAGGTCGTCCGGCACCAGCGCCAGCCCCGCCATCAGCAGCAGCGCCATGAACGGCGTCGTCTTCCACACCTCGGCCAGCACGATGATCGCCAGCGAAGGCCAGTATTCGGTCAGCGGCGCGCTGTCCGGGAAGAACAGGTTGGCCAGGTAACCCGTGTCCGGCGTCCAGGCGTAGTACCAGGAGAACGCGGCGACCACGGTCACGATGCCGTACGGGATCAGGGCGACCGTCCGCACGAGGCCCCGGCCGACGAGCGTCCGGTGCATGATCAGCGCCAGGCCCATGCCCAGCACGAACTCGATCACCACCGAGACGATGGTCAGCCCCATCGTCGTCCCGAACGCTGTCCACCAGTAACCGTTGGACAGCACCGAAATGTAGTTGTCGAGGCCGACGAACTCCTGCTGCGCCGGGAACCTGAGGTCGTAGCGCTGCAGGGAGAGCCAGATCGAGTAGATGATCGGGTACCCGGTGACCGCGATCATCACGATCGCCGCCGGGGCGCACAGCCACAGCCCGAGCCTGCGCTCGGCCTTCTTTCCTTCGCTGAGAACCGGTTTCGCCTTCTTGCCCGGTTTGCTCGCGGTCGCCGTACCGGCGGTCTCCTGCACGGTCACGGGATCACTCCCTTCGACTGGAGCGCGTCGGCGAGCTGTTCCTTCAGCTTCTCCGCCGTCTTCTGCGGATCGATTTCAGAAGGCGGGGAAAGCACCTTCGACAGCACCGTCGAAGCGTTCTGGTACGCCGGGGTCAGCGGACGGACCGCCGCGTCCTTGAGCGCGTCCAGGATCGTTTCCCGCATCGGGTACTTCGTGTCCATACTCGGGTTGTCGTCGCTCTGCGGCGCCGTCGCGTCGAGCGGCAGCGTGTCCGTGTAGAGCGACTCGATCGTCGGCGGGACGCCGTCCTTGAGCGCGGAGAACTTCTGGTTCTTCGCGCTGCGCAGGCACAGTGCGACCTCGGTGGCCTCGGCCTTGTGCTTCGAAGTCGAGCTGACCGCCAGGTTGTAACCGCCGATCGTGGTCTTGGCGGGCTTACCCGCCTCGAACTGCGGATAGGTGGTCCACTTGAAGTGCTTCAGCTCGTCCTTCTTCTCCTTGGCGTAGGAGGCGTAGACGAACGGCCAGTTCAATTCGAAGGCGGCGTTGCCGCGCTGGAAGGACTGGCGGACCTCGTCCTCCTTCGAGTTGGTCAGCGACGGGTCGGTGATCCCGGCCGTGGTGACCTTCTTGAGCATCTCCAGCGCCTTGACCGCGCCGGCGTCCATCACGACCGATTTACCGTCGTCGGAAAGGATCTTCCCGCCGGCGGACTCGACGAGCGTGTTGTAGATGACGACGAGGCCCTCGTACTGCGCGCCGGTGAACACGACGTTCGCCGGTTTGCCCTGCGCCTTGAGCGCCTGCGCCTGCTGGATCATCTCGTCCCAGGTCTTCGGCGGCGTCGGCGTCAGCCGGTCGTCGTACCAGAGCAGCTGGACGTTGGTGTTCTTGGTCGCCGCGTAGAGTTTTCCGTTCCACGTGGCGGTTTCGAGCGGTCCCGGCAGGACACCCTCGGTCGCCTCGGCCTTGGCCTCGCCCGTCCATTCGTCGACCCAGCCCGCCTCGGCGAACTCCGAGACCCACGTGACGTCCAGCCCCAGTACGTCGAGCGAATCGTCCCCGGCGGCCAGACGGCGCACCATCTGTTCCCGCTGGCCGTCGGCCGGTCGCGGGAGCTTGTTGTAGACGACCTCGTACCGCCCGCCCGAGGCCTTGGTGCAATCGTCCACAACGGACTGGAAATTGTCTTCGGGCGCGTAGTAGACGTTGATCTTCAGTCCGGCATCCGAACCGCAGCCCGCCAGCAGGCCGACCGTCAGCGCTGTCGCGCCGAGTAGCGAGCCGGTGCGGCCTGGTGAGCGGCCCCTCCGGCTCGCGCTCATCCTCTTCCCCATGAGGCCTCCTCACCCGCGCACGCCTGGGGAACGGCGGCACTAGGACGCGTTGAAGAAGCCCGCGCGCCAGCACCCCGACGTGCTAGTGCTCGGGCGGACACGCTGGAGTACGCGACCGCCCGACTGGTGTTGTGCAACCTATTCCGGGCGATCACCGCCCGCAAGCAGTATCGGTAACGATTCAGCGGACCGCACGGCGAACAGGTGAACGAGTACCGCCGAATGTCATCCGGTGGGGCGGCCGCCCAACGCCAGCTGGGCCAGGAGCTCACGACCCTGTTCGGCCGAACGGGGCTGGCACAACACGTCGTAGCGGCCCGCGACCAGTTGGCTCGCGGAGGAGAAGTCGCGGCGGGACATGCTGTAGCTGATCGCCGCGAAGACCGTCCACGCCAGGATGCCGAGCACGAGCCCGCCGATCATGGGCTGCCAGGCGAAACCCTGGTTGTTGAACATGCCCAGCAGCAGCCCGATGATCAGGCCGAACCACGCGCCGGACACCGCGCCGGTGCCCAGCACCCGGCCCCAGCTCAGCCTGCCGACGACGCGCTCGACGAGCATCAGGTCGACACCGACGATGGTCACGTCGGTGACGCCGAACTCCTTCTCCGCGAGGAAGCCGACGGCTTGCTGGGCTTCGCCGTACGTCGCGTAGGAACCGATCGGCCAGCCGGAAGGCGGAGTCGGCAGCCTGGGCAGCCCACCCGCGGCCCGGCCGCTTCCGCCAAAGGGAGCACTCACGTAATCACCTCTCGCCCGTCCTGGTCCATCTTCTCAAGGACGGGCGAAAGGCGCGAACGTTCAGGAGCGGGACTTGTACTCGCGAAGCAGGCCGCGGCTGATGATGGTCTTCTGGATTTCGCTGGTGCCCTCGCCGATGAGCAGGAACGGCGCCTCGCGCATGAGGCGCTCGATCTCGTACTCCTTGGAGTAGCCGTAGCCGCCGTGGATCCGGAAGGAGTCCTGGGTGACCTCGGCGCAGTACTCGCTCGCGATCAGCTTCGCCATGCCCGCCTCGACGTCGTTGCGCTCGCCGGAGTCCTTGAGGCGGGCGGCGTTGACCATCATCAGGTGCGCGGCCTCGACCTTCGTGGCCATCTCGGCGAGTTTGAACGCGATCGCCTGGTGTTCGGCGATGGCCTTGCCGAAGGTCTTGCGCTGCTGGGCGTACTCCACCGCGAGTTCGAACGCGCGGATCGCGATACCGCAGGCGCGGGCGGCGACGTTGACGCGGCCGACCTCGACACCGTCCATCATGTACGCGAAGCCCTTGCCCGGCGCTTCGCCGAGGACCTTGTCGGCACCGATCTTGTAGCCGTCGAACACGGCTTCGGTGGTGTCGACGCCCTTGTAGCCCATCTTGTCGATCTTGCCCGGGATGGTGAGGCCGGGAGCGACCTCGCCGAAGCCCTCGGGCTTCTCGATCAGGAACGTGGTGAGGTTCTGGTGGGCCTTCTCCGCGCCTTCGTCGGTCTTGACGAGCAGCGCGATCAGGTTGGAGCTGCCGCCGTTGGTCAGCCACATCTTCGATCCGTCGATGACGTAACCGTCGTCGGTCTTGCGGGCGCGGGTCTTGATCGCGGCGACGTCGGAGCCGAGGTCCGGCTCGGACATCGAGAACGAACCACGGACCTCTCCAGTCGCCATGCGCGGCAGGAAATGCTGCTTCTGCTCCGGCGTCCCGTGCTGCTTGATCATGTGCGCCACGATGAAGTGCGTGTTGATGACACCGGAGACGCTCATCCAGCCGCGCGCGATCTCCTCGACCACGAGCGCGTAGGTCAGCAGCGATTCGCCGAGGCCGCCGTACTCCTCCGGGATGGTGAGCCCGAACAGGCCCATCTCCTTCATCCCCTCGACGATGTCGGCGGGATAGGTGTCGGAGTGCTCCAGCTCCTGCGCGCGCGGGATGACCTCCTTGTCCACGAACTGGCGGACCGTGGCCAGGATTTCGGACTGCACGTCGGTCAAGCCGGCGGTCTGGGCGAGGCGAGCCATCGCTGCTCCTAAATTCGCGCGCACCGGGCTCCCGGCGCTGGGTTACCGGTGAGTATGACGCCTGACGTGGGACCTCGCTATGAGCGCAGTCACGCGTACGCCTTCCGTGAGCATGCTGCCGCGGTTCCCGCCGCAACAGCAGTACGCCTTTCCGAACCAGGCCCCGGCGCGGAGCAAGGATTCAGGGTCTCGCGACGGCCGCCCTGATCTTTTCACTCTTCGGGCTGATCGGACTGGTGTCCGTGATCGCCGGGATCGTCCTGTACGCCATCGCGATCCCGGTCCTGCTCAACGTCGCCGCGAAACACGGGGCTTTCCGGTAGCGATACGGTCCTCGTCGACGAGGGGACCAGCATGACGAATCCGCACGACCCGTACGGGCAGCAGCCGTCCGGCCACTTCGAGCAGCCCTACGGACTCCAGCCGTATCAGCCGCCGCAGCAGCAGTACTACGTCCAGCAGACCTACGTGCGGCCGCCGGACCAGGGCATGGCGGTGGCGTCACTGGTGTGCTCGCTGATCGGGCTGGTCATGTGCTTCCCGGCGATCCTGGGGATCATCTTCGGGCACATCGCGCTCTCGAAGGCCAAACGCGGTGAAGCCGGCGGCCAGGGCATGGCGCAGGCGGGCATGATCATCGGGTACGTCGTCACCGCGCTGTGGCTGATCCCGGTCATCCTGTGGTTCGTCTTCGTGGTGCTCGCGATCGGCGCCGCGGGCGTCTCGTGACCCGTTCGGACGATACGGTGGTGTCCCGCACGAACCAGGGGGCAACCGGATGAGCAGTTCCGACTCGCAGGACACACCGTCGACGTCGTCCTACACCGACTCGAACACCTTCCCGGACCCGACGTCTTCGGCGTCTTCAGGGTCTTCGGGGTCGGAGACCGTGTCGAGCCCGCTGCCGTTCCAGCCGCCGGAGCCGTTCACCCCGCCCCCGCCGTTCGTGCCACCCGCTCCGTTCGAGGCGCCTGCGCCCGACCCGGCTCCTGTTCCCGAGCAGACTCCCGTCCCGGTCGAGACGTACGGGCAGGCCATCGATCCGCTGACCGCCGAGCCCGTCCCTCCGCCCTACGCGACTCCGGACGTTTCGGCTCCTCCTCCGGTGTACGCGCCGGTGCCGCTGCCGGCCGCTTATCCGTCGCCGCAGCCGTACAACCCGTACGCGATGGCGGCTCCCCCGAGGTCGCAGGACAACGGGATGGCGATCGCCGGGCTGGTGTGCTCGCTCGTCGGGATCTGCTCGTGCGTGACCGTGATCGTCGGGCTGATCCTGGGGCACATCGGGCTGGCGAAGGCGAACCGCGGTGAAGCGGGTGGACGCGGCATCGCACTCGCGGCGGTGGTCATCGCGTACATCGTCATCGCGCTGTACGTCGGGTTCGGCGGGACGATGATCATCCTCGGGGTGAACGGCGAGCTCGAGTGAGCGTTGGGCCTCGTGAGTGGCAAGGACGGTTCTAACCGTCCTTGCCACTCACGAGACTTGACCCACGTCGCCCGGTTCCCTGGGCGCCGGCGCCACCTGACCGTTCGCCGGCGCGTCTTCCGGAGGCGCCTCCTTCTTCGGCGTGTTCGCGTCGAGGAAGCGCAGCAGTTCCACCGGGAACGGCAGGACCAGCGTCGAGTTCTTCTCCGCCGAGACCTGCACGACCGTCTCCAGCAGCCGCAACTGCAGCGCCGCCGGGGTGTCGGCCATGGTCGCCGCCGCCTGCGAGAGCTTGTACGACGCCTGCAGTTCGCCGTCGGCCGAGATGACCCGCGCCCGCCGTTCGCGTTCGGCTTCGGCTTGGCGTGACATCGAGCGTTTCATCGACTCCGGCAGCGCGACGTCCTTGATCTCGACCCGGTCGATGTGGATGCCCCAGTCCAGCGCCGGGCTGTCGATCATCAGCTCCAGGCCCTCGTTCAGGCGTTCGCGGTTGGACAGCAGGTCGTCCAGGTCGCTCTTGCCGATGATGGACCGCAGCGAGGTCTGCGCGACCTGGCCGACGGCCGAGCGGTAATCCTGCACGTTGACCGCGGCCAGCACCGGGTCGATCACCTTGAAGTACACGACCGCGTCCACCCGCACGGTGACGTTGTCGCGGGTGATGCCGTCCTGTGCGGGGATCGGCATCGTGACGATCTGCATGTTGACCTTCTGCAGTCTGTCCGCGATCGGCACCAGCAACGCGAGCCCCGGCTCCCGGATGGCCGGGCGCACCCGCCCGAACCGGAACACGAGACCGCGTTCGTACTGTTTCACCACGCGAAGGCTGGCCGCGAGCCAAGCTCCGCCCGCGACGGCGACCGCACTGAGAATCTCCACCACCATGGCTGCTCCCGGGGTTGTTCTCGCTGTTCACGGTACGCCCGGCGAGTCACGGGGGAAACACGGTGGACAGGCCTGCCAAGGTGGGCTCGTGACCGGTTTCAAGATCCCGCCCAAGTTCCTCGACCGCGCCGCCGAACTCGGCCCCGGAGCCGCCGAGTGGCTCGATTCCCTCCCGTTCCTCGCCGAGAAGTACACCGCCAAGTGGCAGCTCGACTACGACGGCGACGCCATGCACGGTTTCGTCGGCGTCGCGCAGCCCGTGCGCCGCGCGGACGGCTCCCCCGCGATCCTCAAACTCGGCTGGCCGCACGAGGAGTCCGACGACGAACCGCTCGCACTGTCCACTTGGGCCGGTCAGGGCGCGGTCTTGATGTACGACAACGTGCCCGAGGACGGCGTGCTGCTCCTGGAGCGGCTCGACGCCACCCGGTCGCTGGAAACGGAGCCGATCCAGGAGGCCGTCGAAACCGTCGGCGCGCTGGCGCGGCGGCTGGCCGTCCCCGCCCCCGAAGCACTGCGGCGATCCCTTCGCGAAGAAGCCGCGGAGCTGGTCACCGAACTCCCGGAGACGTGGAGCGAACTGGGAGAACCGTTCGGCCGCCAGTACATCGACGCGGCGGTGGAAATCTGCGTGAACCTCGGGCCGGAAGCCGGCGAGCTGATGGTGAACGAGGATCTGCACTTCGAGAACGTCCTCGCCGGGGCACGCGAACCGTGGCTGGTGATCGACCCGAAGCCGCTTTCGGGTGACCTGGAGTTCGGCGCGATCTCGATCCTCTGGAACCGCGCGGAAGAGTCCACAATGGACGACAAGCTCAAGTGGTTCAGCGCGGCGGCCGAGGTCGACGTGGAGCGGGCGCGGGCGTGGACGCTCGTGCGCGCGGTGCAGAACTGGACCTGGCTGTACGAAGACCTCGCCGAGGGCGCCTCGCCCGAGACCATCGCCGAAGACCCGGCCTACGCCGCCGTCCCGGCGATCGCCGCCTGGGCATTGCGGTGATCACACGAATCGTCGCGCGCGCCGTGAGCGGATAACCTTCGGACATGGCCGCCGTGAACAGGGTATTCGCAGCTCAGCTGGCCGGTTTGCCGGTTTTCGGACCCGATGGTGAATCGATCGGCAAGGTGCGGGACCTGGTGGCGGGCCTGCGCCTCGACCAGCAGCCGCCGCGGATCCTGGGCATCGTGGTCGAACTGACGACGAGGCGCCGCGTGTTCGTGCCGATGTTGCGCGTGACCTCGATCGAGCCCAGCGCGGTCACGCTCGCCACCGGATCGGTGAACATGCGGCGCTTCCACCAGCGGCCCAACGAGGTGCTGGTGGTCGGGCAGCTCTTCGACGCGTACGCCACGCTCGCCGGTTCCGACACCAGGATCACCGTCGTCGACGCCGCCATGGAACCGACGCGGACGCGGGACTGGGTGCTCGCGAAACTCGCGATCCGCGAGCGGTCGAGCAGGCTCGGCCTCGGCAGGCGGCGTTCGGCGATGCAGGTGCTGCCGTGGTCGGAGGTGTCCGGGCTCGGGCTCACCGACCTCACCGGCCAGACCCAGGGGGCGGCGCAGCTGCTGATGCTGTTCGACACCATGCGCCCGGCCGACGTCGCCGCCACCGTCCGGGACCTGCCGCTCAAACGACGGCACGAGGTCGCCGACGCGATGGACGACGAGCACCTCGCCGATGTCATCGAGGAACTTCCCGAGGACGACCAGAAAGAACTGTTGGCCTACCTCGCCGAGGAACGGGCCGCGGACATCCTCGAAGCGATGGACCCCGACGACGCCGCCGACCTGCTGGCCGAACTGGCACCCGCCGAGCAGAACCGGTTCCTGGAGCTGATGGAACCCGAGGAGTCGGCGCCGGTGAAGCGGCTGCTGGAGTACTCCTCCGACACCGCGGGCGGTCTGATGACACCCGAGCCGGTGGTGCTGACCCCGGACGCCACGATCGCCGAGGCGCTCGCGCACATCCGCAACGCGGACCTCCCGGTGGCGCTGGCGAGCATGGTGTTCGTCTGCCGTCCGCCGACGGAGACGCCGACAGGGCGCTTCGTCGGCGTCGTCCACTTCCAGCGGCTGCTGCGCGAGCCACCCGCGGAGATGGTGGCGGCCGCCATCGACTCCCAGCTGCCCGCGCTGCGGCCGAAGGCCACCTTGTCCGAGGTCACGCGCTACTTCGCCGCCTACAACCTCACCTGCGGGCCGGTGGTGGACGCCGAGGACCACCTGCTCGGCGCGGTCACCGTCGACGACGTGCTCGACCACCTGCTCCCGGAGGACTGGCGCGAAACCGGGCTGCACGACATCACCGGCGAGATCACCGAGGAGGCCGAACGTGCCTGAACTGACGTCCGGGCGGCGGCTGGACCAGCCCCGCGGCCAGAGCCGGTTCAGGCTGAACATCGACCCCGACTCGTTCGGCCGGTTCACCGAACGGATCGCACGGTTCCTCGGCACCGGCAAGTACCTGTTCTGGCAGACGCTGATCGTCATCGTCTGGATCGTGCTGAACCTGGTCGCGGTCTCGCTGCGCTGGGACCCGTATCCGTTCATCCTGCTGAACCTGGCGTTCTCGACGCAGGCCGCGTACGCCGCGCCGCTGATCCTGCTGGCGCAGAACCGGCAGGACGACCGCGACCGCGTCTCCCTCGACGAGGACCGGAACCGCGCCGCGCAGACGAAGGCCGACACCGAATACCTCGCGCGGGAGCTCGCGTCGCTGCGGATCGCGCTCGGCGAGGTCGCCACCCGGGACTTCCTGCGGGGCGAGCTCGACCGGCTCCGTGAGGATCTTGACGCCAAGCCGCGCAAGGCCAAGCCGGACCGCACACCTACCAGTACGTAACATGGACGTGTGACCAGTACGCAGCAACTCCCCAGCGTCGACGATGTCCGCACCGCGCTGAAGGCCGTGTACGACCCGGAGATCAAGAAACCGATCACCGAACTCGGCATGGTCAAGGGCGTGGAGGTCGGCTCGGACGGTGTGGTCACCGTCGGGATCTACCTGACGGTCGCCGGTTGCCCGCTGAAGGCGACGCTGACCAACGACACCACCGAAGCCGTCAAGAAGCTCCCCGGCGTCAACGACGTCCGGGTCGAGCTCGACGTCATGAGTGACGAACAGCGCACGGAGCTGCGAAAATCCCTGCGCGGTGACGCCGCGGAACCGGTGATCCCGTTCGCGCAGCCCGGCTCGCTGACGCGCGTCTACTGCGTCGCGTCCGGCAAGGGCGGTGTCGGCAAGTCGTCGGTGACGGTGAACCTCGCGGCCGCGATGGCCGAACGCGGGCTTTCCGTCGGCGTGGTGGACGCGGACATCTACGGGCACTCGGTGCCGCGGATGCTCGGCACGCGGGAGAAGCCGACCAAGGTCGACACCATGATCATGCCGCCGCAGGCGCACGGCGTGAAGGTCATCTCGATCGGCATGTTCACCCCGGGCAACACCCCCGTGGTGTGGCGCGGGCCGATGCTTCACCGCGCGCTGCAGCAGTTCCTCGCCGACGTGTTCTGGGGCGACCTCGACATCCTGCTGCTGGACCTGCCGCCGGGCACCGGCGACATCGCGATCTCGGTGGCGCAGCTCATCCCGAACGCGGAGATCCTGGTCGTCACCACCCCGCAGCAGGCGGCCGCCGAGGTGGCCGAGCGCGCGGGCGCGATCGCGTTGCAGACGCGGCAGCGGGTGGCCGGGGTCATCGAGAACATGTCGTGGCTGGAGACGCCCGACGGCCAGAAGATGGAGATCTTCGGCTCCGGCGGCGGGCAGTCGGTCGCCGACTCGCTGTCGAAGTCGGTCGGCTCGACGGTGCCGCTGCTCGGGCAGGTCCCGATGGACCCGCGCGTGGTCTCCAACGGCGACTCGGGCACGCCGATCGTGTTGGCCGAGCCGGACGCGCCGGCGTCGCTCGTGCTCAAGGAGGCGGCGAAGAAGCTGACCGTCCGGGCGCGCGGGCTGGCCGGGATGATGCTGAACGTCACCCCCGCAGGCCGCTGAGCCGTTGGTCGAAGGTCCGTGAAGGCCTCCTTGCCTACCTTGAGGGTAGGGAAGGAGGCCTTCACGGATTACGCGATCGCCATCCGCGGCTCGGCGACACCAGCAGTCACAGCAGTCACAGCGAGTGGCGTGTGAAGGACCCCTTCCCTCGGCTCAGCCGAGGAAACTCGACCTTCACACCTTCCCAACTACGTGATGGCCCCCTTCACTGCGTCTAGCGCAGTGAAGGGGGCCATCACGTACTTGCAGCTGCGAGCGAAGGGCGGCGGTGGCGTGGTGGGGCGCGTCTCGTGAGTGGTAAGGACGGTTAGAACCGTCCTTACCACTCACGAGGCGCGAGCTGGGTCAGGTGGCGTCCGGGTCGACGGGAGGGCGCTCCCCCGGCTTCAGCGGCTCGGGCTGCGAAGCCGGCGCCGGGTGGCCGTTGGGCTTCGAAGCCCCATTCGCGCCGTTGGAACCATTGGTGCCGTTGACGTTGTTGAGCCCCAGCGGATCCGAGTCACCGTCGAACAGGTGCTGGGTGACGACCCGCTTCGGGTCGAAGTTCCGCAGGCCTCGCAGATCCTCCAGCGGCTTGCGCAGCTGATCGAACTCCGGGCCCATTTCCTCGCGCAGCTGCGTCTTGGCCCCGGTCGCGAAGTCGCGGACCTTGCGGACGCTCTTCGCCACCCAGGACGCCGCTTCGGGCAGCCGCTCCGGACCGAGGATGAAAAGACCCGCGACGACGATGATGAGGATCTCTCCCCAGCCGACACTCTCGAACACCCGTGTGAACCTCCGCCTCGGCGTCTTCCCCGTTCAGGGTACCCGTCCGGACTCGCTAGTCGGAGGCCAGTTTCACGTCCACGACAAGTGAAGACCCATCTCGGACAAGGCGGACAGGAACCACTTCGCCGACTTCGCGGGCGCGGACCGCGACGAGCAGCTCCGCCGAGTCGCGCACGAGCCGTCCGCCGACTTCCGTGATGACGTCGCCTTCTTTGATCCCCGCCGAGGCCGCGGGGCCGCCGGGGGCGACGTTGCGGACCTGTGCGCCCATGGTGCTGGAGCCCGCGACGGTCGACGAAGCGTTGATGCCGATGTCGGGGTGGACGACCTTGCCGTCCTTGATCAGTGTTTTCGCGATCTTCACCGCGTAGTCGCTGGGGATGGCGAAGCCGATGCCGATGCTGCCGCCTTCGGCGCTGGACGAGCGGATCGCGGAGTTGATCCCGACCAGCGCGCCGGTCGCGTCGACGAGCGCGCCACCCGAGTTGCCGTGGTTGATCGCGGCGTCGGTCTGGATGGCTTCGTAGATCACCGGCGCGCTGCCGCCGTCGCCGCCCGCGGTCACCGGGCGGTTGAGCGCGCTCACGATGCCGGCGGTGACCGAGTTCTGCAGCGCCAGCGGCGAACCGACGGCGATCACCGAGTCGCCGACGGCCAGGTCGGACGACTTCCCGACCTGCAGCGCGGTGAGGTTCTTGACGTCGACCTTGACCACGGCCAGGTCGGTTTTGGCGTCGGCGCCGACGACCTTCGCCTCGACGCGCTTGCCGTCGAAGAACACGGCGGTGACCTTGGTGGCCGAATCGGCCGTCGCGGCGGAGATCACGTGCTCGTTGGTGAGCACGTAGCCCTGGTTGTCGATGACGACACCGGAGCCCTGCTGGCCCGCGTCGGCGCCGGGTTTGAACACTTCGAGGGAGACGACGGCGGGCGCCACCCGGTGGGCGATGTCCGCGATCGAGCCCGCCGGACGTTCCTTGGCCGCGTCGGCCTCGGAAATGCTGGCCTGGCCGGTCAGTTCGGTGCCGGTGTCGGCGAACCACCAGCCGATCAGCCCGCCGACCGCGCCGATGGCCAGCGCGACCGCGGCGAGCATCGCCAGCGCCTTCGTCTGCACACGCCGCCCGAAGAGGACCTCCGGAAGGCTCAGCAGCGCACCCTGGGGGCGCTTCGCCTGCTTCTCCTCGTCCGTGTCCTGCTGCACGGCGGGCCCGGCGAGCACCGCGCCGGAGCCGGGATCACGCCACGGGTCCGACGTCGTGGTCCAGAGCGGGTCTTCCGCGCCGTTCGCGGACGGCCCGGAGCCGTTGGTCCCGTGCGGCCGCTCCAGCACGACCCCTTCGGCGCCCGGCGGGCGGCGGAAGGCTTCGGCGAGCGATTCCGGCGTCGGCGGCGCCAGGTTCAGGCCCGGCGCGGTCTGCCCGTTCGAGCCGGGCTGGTACAGCTTGTCGAAGGCGCCATCGACGCCATGCGGCCTCCCGAACGTGGCCGCCTGCGCCGGATCGACGGCGGGCCGGGCCAGCGGGCGCGGCGCCAGCCGATCCCCCGCCGGGTCACCAGGCTGCTGCGGATTCGCGTTCGGCTGCTCGGTCATCATTCCCCGGGGCTGAGATCAGGTTGGCCGGACGCGAGAGTACGCCAAGCCTCACCGTGGATTCTGCCGTGACCACGGTGAAGTGCGCGTTGATTCCCCGGACCGGACAAAAATGTGACACTTGAAGCGCGCATGTCTCACCTTGTGGCACGCTAACGGCCATGTCGCAGAATCCGGGGGCTCCTTTCCCGCCTCAGAACGTCCCTCCCCAGCAATGGCCGCAGCAACAGCAGCAGTGGCCCCAGCAGAAAGGCTGGCCGCAGCAGCCGCCCAAGAAAAAGGGCTTGACCACCAAGGTGAAGGTGCTGCTGCTCGTCGCCGCGCTCGTCGTGGTCGGCGGCGGGATCGGCCTCGTCCTCGTGATGAAGGCGGCCGCCGGACCGGAGAAGCAGGCCACCAAGGTGGAGGCCGGCGACTGCGTCCAGCTGACCGGCGCCGGGAAAGAGGCGGACGCGGTGAAGGCCGCCTGCGACAACCCGCAGACGCCGTACGTCGTGAGTGTCAAGGGCACGGTCAAGGGCGACTGCCCGGAGGGCTTCTACACCTACTCGGTGGCGACCCCGCTGCGCGGTGAAGGCGTCGGACTCTGCCTGGGGATCAACGCCCAGATCGGGCTGTGTTTCGACGACATCAAGTCCAAGACCCCGCCTCCGCTGGTGAACTGCTCGGGAGCACGGCTGAAGATCAGCGAGGTCTTCGACAAGGCGAGCTACGTGAAGAGTCCGTGCAAGGAAGGCACGGAAGAGGTGATCTCCTACTCGGCGTACGGCGCGACGCAGAAGTTCAAGAGCGCGACGATCTGCTTCGTCAAACCCTGACGAAGCGGATCAGCGGGCCGAGACGGGCATGGGCACGCTGGACGTGCTCGGGCTCGGCGTGGTGCTGCGCGGCGGTTCCGGCTGGGTGCCGCCGCCCAGCTGCGCGGGCAGCAGACCGGCGTTGACGCCTTGCGGCGGGGTGAAGCCGGTGGCCGGCTGGTCTTCGGTGCCGTCACCCGAGGTCGCGACCAGGGCCAGGGCGCTCAGCACCAGGCCCGAAACGACGACCCCGGCGCCCTGCGCGTACTTCCGCCGGGCGAGACCGAACCGCCCGCCGCCGAGGACGTTCGGCGACTGGCCCAGCGGCGCCGATGATCCCAACGGCGCCGTACCTCCCAGGACTCCGGTGTCGCGAAGGCCGGCGACCCGGTCGGGCCGCTGGATGGCCACGAGCTGGCCGTCCGCGGTCATCGCCAGGTTGTCCGGCGTGCCGGGGAGTTCGGTGTTCTGCGGGATGGAGCAAAGGCTGGCCAGGAAACCCGCCGACATCGACGGGGCTCCTGCCTGCTTCACGGCCGCGACGGCCTGGCGCTGGGCGGTCACTTCGGCGGCGCAGGACTGGCAACGGGCGATATGCGCCGAAGCCCTGTCCTGGGCACCGAGGGACAGCTCGCCGTCCACGAAGGCGACGATGGCGTCCGGAAGCAGATGCGACTCGGGGAGTCCCCAACCTCGCGGTGCGGTCATACCCCCACCTTCGCAGACTCCTGCGCCGCGGCGCGACGACGCTCCAAAGAAGCGCGAAGCGCCTGGCGGCCGCGGTGGATCCGGCTGCGCACGGTGCCGAGCTTGACACCGAGGGTGGCGCCGATCTCCTCGTACGAGAGGCCTTCGACGTCGCACAGCACGACCGCGGCACGGAACTCGGGCGGCAACTCGTCGAGCGCGGCCTGCAGGTCCGGGTCGAGATGCGTGTCCGAGTAGACCTGCTCGGGGCTCGGGTCGTCACCGACGATGCGGTCGGTGTCCTCGGGGAGGCCTTCCATCCGCACGCGCGAGCGGCGGCGGGCCATGTCGAGGAAGAGGTTCGTGGTGATGCGGTGCAGCCAGCCTTCGAACGTTCCGGGCTTGTAGGACGCGAGCGAGCGGAAGACCCGGATGAAGGTCTCCTGCGTCAGGTCCTCGGCGTCGTGGGCATTACCGGTCAGGCGGTATGCCAGCCGGTACACGCGGTCGGCGTGTTCACGCACGACCTCGTCCCACGAGGGCGGCGTCCAAGCGGCCTCGTCCACCGTCACCGGCGTGACCTGGTCCGCGTGCTGGTCCTGCATCGTCTCCTGCATCGGGGAAGTAGGCACCTCCATCAGCGTCTTCTCCCAACTACTCCACCCAACGCGGGCGATGAGCACGGTGTTCCCGTTGTCGAGGACCAGTCTGTCCGGCCTGCTTATGTTTCTAGTGAGACTGGACTGAGAGGAGGCTGAGAAGTCGTTACCAGGAGTCTTCTGCTCTTTTGGCGATAGGCAGCGCTAACCTCCGCGTGTGAATTCCGGGACGCATGCGGGCTCGCCTGCCGAGGCCGCCGACGCCGATCTCGTCGACGGCTACGTCCCCGACGACGAGGTACTGGCCGCCGCGCGGGCGCGGTCGGCCGATCTGGGATGCGGTCCGCTGAGCGCGGGCGCGGGCGCGACTCTCCGGTTTCTGGCCACGACGCTGCGGGCGAAGGCCGTCGTCGAGGTCGGGACCGGGGCCGGGGTGAGCGGGTTGTGCCTGCTCGGCGGCATGGTCGACGACGGGATCCTCACTTCGATCGACATCGAGCCGGAGTACCACCGGGCGGCACGGGCGGCGTTCCGCGAGGCCGGCTACCCGCCGGGGCGGACCCGGCTGATCATGGGGCGCGCGCTCGACGTCCTCCCCCGGCTGACGCCCGGCGGCTACGACCTGGTGTTCGTCGATTCGGCGCCGGTCGAGTACCCGAGTTGCTACGAGAAGGCCGTGGCGCTGCTGCGGCCCGGCGGGATACTGGCGTTCCACAACGTCTCGGGGACCAGGGTGACCGATCCCTCACGGCGTGACCCGGACACTCTCGCGCTGCGGGAGGTCGCGCGGGCCTTCCGGGAGGACGAGCGGCTGGTCCCGGCGCTGTTGCCGGTGGGCGGCGGGCTGCTGGTCGCCGCGATCGCGTAGCAAGGGACCTTTGCTACCACTTTTCAGACGCGTTCCGTGAAGGCCTCCTTGAGGGACTCTGGGTCCCTCAAGGAGGCCTTCACGGAATTCGGGACCACGGCGACCACGGCCACCGCGGCGAGGGCCAGCCAGGCGGCGGTGAGCACGATCAGCCAGGTCCAGCCCGCGTGCCCGTAGACGGTCGCGCCGACGGCGCCGCCGACGCTGCTGCCGAGGTAGTACGAAAGCGTGTAGAGCCCGCCCACCTGCCCTCGAGCGTTCTCGGGCGCCTCCGCCGCGGCCCAGCCGTTGGCGACGGCGTGCGCGGCGAAGAACGCGCCGGTCAGCACGACGAACCCGGCGACGACCATGGGCAGCGAGTCGGACAGCGTCAGCGCGGCGCCCGCGATCGTGAGCAACAGGGCACCGGCGAGCGCCCGGCGCCGCCCGAACCGGCCGACGAGCTTGCCCGCCGTCGCCGACGAGACCGAGCCGATCGCGTACGCGAGGAAGACGAGGGACGCGATCGCGGGCGAGAGGTTCAGCGGCTCGCCGGTCAAGCGGAATCCGGCGGCGTTGTAGAGCGCGACGAAGGAGCCCATCGCCAGCAGCGCGACCGCGTACTGGACCAGCAGGACCGGCTTCCGGACGGCCGCGCCGAGTCCGGCCAGTACCGCCTTGCCCTGCTCGCGAAAGCGCTCTGACCTGCGCCGATCCGCGAAAGTGGTAGCAAAGGTCCCTTGCTCCCCCGGTGGCAGGGCCAGCACCGTGACCACCGTGCAGACCAGCCCGACCCCCGCGACCACGAGCAGCGCGCCCTGGTAGCCGAACGGCCCGGCGGTGAACCCGGCCGCGAGCCGCCCGACCATGCCGCCGACGGTGTTCCCGGCGATCATCGCGCCCACCGCCGCCGCCAGCCCGGCCTTGCCGAGCCGTTCCGCGAGGTAGGCCGCGGCCACCCCGGGGAACCCCGCGATGGCGACCCCCTGCAGTGCCCGCAGCACGAGCAGCGCCGGATAGCTCGGCGCCAGCGGCAGCAGGAAACCGAACACGACCGACGCGACCACCGAAGCGATGATCACCGGACGCCGCCCCACGACTTCCGAAAGCGCCGCGATCGGGAGCACGGCGATCGCGAGCGCGCCGGTCGCGACGCTCACCGCCAGCGAGGCGCCACCGGGATCGAGGTGATACTGCTCGGCCAGTTGCGGCAGCACCGGCTGGGGCGCGTAGAGCAGCGCGAACGAGGAGATCCCGGCCGCGGCGACGGCGATCGTCACGCGGCGGGTGGTTCCGGTGGCAGACACGATCTTGAAGCTAAGCCTCGCTAAACAATACGTCTAATACGCTCATCTGCCACAATCGATACTGTGCTGAATGAAAGGATGACCGCCCAGCTAGCCCCCCAGCTCGCTCTGCTCACCGCACTGCGCCGCACGACGAACGTCACACGCGCGGCGGAACTGCTCGGTGTCCCGCAGCCCACGGTAAGCCGCCGGATCTCGGCGCTCGGCGAGGCCCTCGGCGCACCGCTGACGGTCCCCGACGGCCGCGGCATCCGGCTCACCCGGGCCGCCGAGCTGCTCGCCGACGCCGCGGAACGCGCACTCGCCGCCGTCGACGCCGGAGTGCGCCAGGCCCGAGAAGAGGTCGACCCCGAATCCGGGCACATCGTCCTCGGTTTCCTGCACCTGCTCGGCCGCTCGCTGGTCCCCACGTTGCTTCGCGGCTATCGCGCGGACCATCCGGGTGTCCGGTTCACGCTGGTCCAGGGCTCACGACAGGACATGGTCGACCGGCTGACCAGCGGCGAACTCGACCTCGCGCTGCTCGCGCCCGCGCCCGTCGACGACCCGCTACTCGACACCGCGGTGCTCACCGAGCAGGAGATCTTCCTGTCCGTTCCGACGTCGCACCGCCTCGCGGGCCGGTCCAGCGCCGCCATCGAGGACCTCAAGGACGAGGAATTCGTGCTCCTCGAGACCGGCTACGGCCTCCGCACCATCACCGACGAACTGTGCGCCGCGGCCGGCTTCGAGCCGAAGATCGCCTTCGAAGGACAGGAGTCCGACACCGTGCGAGGCCTCGTAGCGGCCGGGCTCGGCGTCGCGCTGCTTCCCCGCTTCGAGCCGGGCAGCCCGGCGGGTGTCGCCGAAGTCCCGCTGGTGCCGCCGGTCGGGCGGACCATCGGGCTGGCGTGGCGCAAGGACGTCGTCCTGCCGCCGGCCGTCCTGCGGTTCCGGGAGCGGGTCCGCGCGCAACCCTGGTGACGATCGTCAGGGTCGATCCCTGCCGTTCGTCCACCACGCGGGCACGTCGTTTTCGCTAACTTCGGGTGAATGTACGACGACATCGTGGAGTTGGCCGGGGAAAGCCCGAGCTGGCTTCAGGCGGCCGGAATCCTGTTCACCGAAGCAGGACTGCTCGCCTTCGCGGCGCTCTTCGCCTGGATGTTGTGGCGGGCGCGCACTTCGCCCGTCCGGATCGCCGTGGCGCTCCTGCCGCCCGCCGCGACCGCGATCGCGTACCTGATCAGCGAAGGCCTGAAGAGCATGATCCAGGAGGACCGGCCGTGCCGGAACCTCGTCACGCTCGTCGACTGCCCGCCGGTCGGCGACTGGTCCTTCCCGAGCAACCACTCCACCATCGGGGCGGCGGCCGCCGTCGGGCTGGCACTCGCCTGGCGGCGGCTCGCGCCGTGGGTGCTCCCGGGTGCGGTGCTGATGGGCTTCTCGCGGGTCTTCGTCGGCGCGCACTACCCGCACGACGTGCTCGCCGGGCTGGTCCTCGGCTCCGTGACGGCGTGGCTCGTCTTCCGGTACCTGACCGGCCCCGCGACCGGGATCGCCCGGCGGCTCACCGCCCACGCCGGTGACGCGCCGACCCAGCCCATGCCCAGGGTCGACCTGCGGGGTGGTAGCAAAGGTCCCTTGCTCCCACCCCGCAGGTAACCGCAGGTCAGGCGTAGGAAGCGACCAGCTCGACCAGCGTCCGCGCCGCGAAACCGGTGGCCCCGGGCACGACGTCGGCGTAGGTCTTGTCGGCCCGCGCGGGGCCGGCGATGTCGAGATGCGCCCACGGCACGTCCCCGACGAACTCCCGCAGGAACAGCGCCGCGACGATGCCGCCGGGGCCGCCCGGCGCCTGCCGGACGTCGCCGAGCGAGCCTTGCACGGTCTCGGCGAGGTCCTCCAGCAGCGGCATCCGCCACCACGCCTCGCCGACCCGCTCGCCCGCCTTCGTGACCCGTTCCGCGAGCGCGTCGTCGGTGGCGAAGACACCGCCGGTGCGGACGCCGAGCGAGACCTTCATGGCGCCGGTCAGGGTCGCCGCGTCGATCACCGCGTCCGGTTTGTGCTTCTTGATGCCGTAGACGAGCGCGTCGGCCAGGACCATGCGGCCCTCGGCGTCGGTGTTGCCCACCTCGGTCGTCTTGCCGCCGTAGTGCCGGACGATGTCGCCGGGCCGGTACGACGAGCCGGACACGTGGTTCTCCGCGGCGGGCACCAGCGCGGTCACCTTGACCGGCAGGCGCAGCGCGGCGATCGCGCGGACCGCGGCGATGATCGCCGCGCCGCCCGCCATGTCGGTGCGCATGAGGTGCATGCCGTCGGCCGGTTTGATCGAAAGGCCGCCGGTGTCGAAGGTGATGCCCTTGCCGACCAGCAGCAGATGCGTCGTCGCCCCGCGCGGCCGGTACTCCAGTTCGATCAGCCGCGGCGGCGCGGCGGACCCGCCACCGACGGCGAGGACACCGCCGAAGCCCTGTTCGGCCAGCCACTTCTCGTCCCGCGCCGTCACGGTCAGGTTCGGGATGCCGCCGGCGACGCGGACGGCCGTGTCGGCGAGCCAGGCGGGGGTCTTGATGTTCGACGGCGTGTTCGCCAGGTCGCGCGCGAACGCGGCGGCCGCCGCGAGTTCGCGGACCCGCGCCAACGCGTCCGCGGCGCCCTCGTGGCGTGTGATCAAGCGCACGGTCCGCAGCGAAGGCTTCGGCTCCTCGGCCGTCACCGTGAACCGGTAGCCGCCGAGCAGCAGCCCGAACGCGAGTTCTTCGACGTGCTCGGCGCCCGCGTCCTCGGGCAGTTCGACGGCGAAGGCACGGAACGCCTTCCGGCCCGCCTCGACGTCTTCCTCCAGCGCCGACGAAACGGCGCGGACCAGCGCGGCACCGGCCTTGCGGTACTGCTTCGGCTCGCCGTCTCCGACACCCGCCAGCCAGCGGACGCCGCCCGTCGGCACGGTCTGCACGTCACCGGCCTTGCCGGTGGGCCGCACGCCGCCGATCTCCGCGAGCCCGGCGTCACCGTCCTCTTCGGACGGCGCCGCGATCAGCGTGGCCAGCGGCGTACCGCGCCTTAGGTCGTCCGAGACCTCGAGTTCGAGCAGCTTCCCCGGAACGGGGGGTAGCGGGTTACGCACAGTGAGCGACCTCCGGGCGCAGATGAACCGCGACCCCGGCCTCCGAAGGGAGACCGGGGTGCGGGTGGTTGAACGTTGGTGCGGTCCGGCTCAGCCGGTGACCTCCTGCAGGGCCGCGCCGAGATCCTTCGCTTCTTCCGCGGAGAGTTCGACGACGAGACGCCCACCACCTTCGAGTGGTACGCGCATCACGAGGCCCCGCCCCTCCTTAGTCACTTCGAGGGGACCATCTCCGGTCCGGGGCTTCATGGCCGCCATAGCGTGCTCCCTCCGTCTCAACCGGCGCGCCCGGGTCGCGCTCGTCAAAGCCAGCCGGGTCTACTGTCCATTGTCCCTCATCAGCGGCCGAGCGCGAACGCGGACCGATCTTTTGCCGCCGTATCGGTGCTGGTATGCGGCTCGCGAGGCTGAAAGACTTCGTCCCAGACCGCAGTTTCGCCGACTAGGAGATCCCGTGACCACATCCGACGTTCTGCTGACCGCCGACGCCGATGGCGTGCGCACCTTCACGCTGAACCGGCCGCAGGCGTACAACTCGCTGACCGTCGAACTCAAGGAACTGCTGCTGGCGGGCCTGACCGAGGCCGCGGCCGACGACAGTGTCCGCGCGGTCGTGCTGACCGGTTCGGGCAAGGCGTTCTGCGCCGGGCAGGACCTGAAGGAGCACGTCGGGCTGCTGCAGGCGGGTGACCCCGCGCCGCTACACACGGTCAAGGAGCACTACAACCCGATCGTCAAGACGATCGTGGGGATGCCGAAGCCGGTCATCGCGGCGGTGAACGGCCCGGCGGCGGGCGCGGGCGCGGCCTTCGCGTACGCGAGCGACCTCCGGATCGCAGCGACGTCGGCGAACTTCCTGATGGCGTTCGCGAACGTCGGCCTCGGCCCGGACTCGGGCGCGTCGTGGACGTTGCAGCGGCTGATCGGCCTCGGCCGCGCGGCCGAGCTGATGCTGATGGCGCGCACGGTCGACTCCGCCGAGGCGCTGGCGCTCGGCCTGGTCGGCGAGGTCGTCCCGGACGAGGAACTGGCCGCCCGCGCGCAGAAGGTCGCCGCGAAGCTCGCGGCCGGTCCGACGGTCGCGTACGCGAAGATCAAGAACGTCCTGTCCGTCGCCGCCGAGTCGACGCTCGAAACCGCGCTGGCGGCCGAGGACGAGGCCCAGACCGCGCTGGGCGCGACGGCCGACCACACCGAAGCGGTGGAAGCGTTCGTGGGCAAGCGCAAGCCGAACTTCCAGGGCAAGTAAACCTCGTGAGTGGCAAGGACGGTTAGAACCGTCCTT
>Ga0307518_10000617_pt1 | contig 26753 bp, 12 predicted proteins | sample 25_EM_MG_FD_203889 | JGI IMG/M metagenome (GOLD analysis project Ga0307518, IMG submission 203889) | Populus trichocarpa ectomycorrhiza microbial communities from riparian zone in the Pacific Northwest, United States - 25_EM | ecosystem: Host-associated > Plants > Roots > Unclassified | place... | reverse complement strand
ATAAAATCAGTATATAGGCTGGAAACCTGTGACCCGATCTTTTAGATCATTCTCAGGTATAACAACGCCACGTACTGAGTATTATTATTATTATTATTATTATTATTATTGTTGTTGTTGTTGTTGTTGTTGTTGTTGTTGCATTGTTATTTATAATTTGTACAATTAACCTCTCTGTGGTTCGACCCCGGTCTTGCCGGGTTATTTATTACTTCGACACTCCTGCACTTGGGAGAAGACATCAATCTTTTGGTCGTGTCATTATGCATTTCATTTCCTTTACTACTCTTAGTTAACTTATATCATAATTATTTTCTTATCTTGTTTATTTATGTTCTTCTTCTTCATTATGTCTAGTTAAGTTAATTATGTCAAGGTGAAAAGGTTTACTAATGGTGTTAGAATATGTATAACATAAACTTAACATGGACTCCAATGTTTATATCCAAGAAAGTTTGTTATTAATATGTCTTATCTTTTTATCTTACTAATTCTTAATATCTTGCTTGTTAAATGATTAATCTAGATTTGTGTTGTATAACACTTGGTACAATAAATGCTTGATCCTTCATAGTTTTCGGCCGACATCGTTGTTATGAGAGGAACTTGATTTGTTGTTAACATAAGTTAACATCATGAATTCCTGACAATATTTAAAAGTGGTGTTACTAAAATAAGATAATTAATATGATCATGTTAAAAATTTATAATGAACTATTAAGGATGAATCATCCGATTGGAACCTCCTTTATGTGTGGTTTCCAGTTGAATAATAAAAAGAGTTTATACTATACTTATTTCTAATGCCATTACTGGATCCTCTAACCTTGACAATTATTTTTATCATTGTTTAATCCTCACATTAATCTCACATCTCAAAGATCTCTTTAACTCTTTGTTAAATTATATATATTATTTATAATTTATATAGTTGACCTCCCTGTGGATCGACCCCGGTCTTGCCAGGTTATTTATTACTTTGACACTCCTGCACTTGGGATAAGACATCAATTCTTCGATCATGTCAGCAGTGGCCTAGCTCTTCGAATGACGTGTGAGGCATCGAAAAGTGGTCAAACACCTGTTTCTGGGGCAGCATTCGAATCATTTAGCTATTCCTTCATCCCTTGGACATGCGTGTGATTAACGAACCTTTGGTTTGGTGCTAATCACCTTTTTTTTTCATCTTTTCTTTCTTCTCCTCGATTTTCACACTCGACCTTCTAAATTTTCAAATAAGACCTTCAATTTTTTTTTCTTTAGACTTGATCTTTGTTCTTTTGATTACTGGTTATTTTATATGAAATAATTTATAAAGTTGGATTTTAAATTAAGAAAATAATTTTTTTAAAAAAAACTAAAAGACTATATAAAAAAAGGTAGGTGTTTGGGTTTGGAAGGTTAGGCCCGAGCATTTGACCCAATCCAAAAAAGCCAACATATGTGTGGGCCTATAATACCAAGACTGATTTTTTTCTACATGAATTTCAAAAAATCCTTGTTACTTTTTTTTTGTAATTGTTTTTAATAATATAAATTTAAATCTTATTTAATCATTTAGTTTTTAATTGAAAATCTAAAATGTTATCAAAAACCTTTAATTATTTATATGAAAGGATAAAATTATAAAAATAAATAAAGTTCAATGATCAAATAAAAAATTTATTTATTAAACAATGTTGTCCATTATGGAATGTAAGATGTAGGAACAATGGTCAAATCTATAACCTTAAAAAATAAAATGATTCCAAATGACATTATTCATGTCCCAAAAATTAATGTTGCTTGTATTTTAAAGAAATCTATGGCATCTTTTAAGACTAGTGTTTTCATTATTATTATGAAAACACTAAAAAGTATGGTTTATTGTGTGACTAGTCATATCCAAAATGTTTTTGTTTATTAGTTTATTTTTTTTACTTTTACTCTTTAACAATTTGATTTTTTTATTTAGATTTTTTTAATTTAATCTTTCAATATTAAATTGTTTTTAGAATTATGCTTCGTAATTGTTTTTATTTTTTTGTTGGGTTATTTAATTATCTCATTGATTTAACTTCTTTTTCTTCTCAATTTCAACCTTCAACATTATATTTATTGAAAGTGGAGGTTTATAATATTTTTACTTGCTTTCTATTAACAAAACACTAAAAGATGTGGCTAATTAACAGTAGTCACGCTCACAAAACATTATTCATTAGAAGGAAAAAAAAAACTATTGATTAGAATAGTTTTTTTTTTTTTACTTTTTTTTAGGTTTTTGTTTTTCAATTTTATTCTTTAACAACCCAATCCTTTTTTTTATTTAGTATTTTTTTTCAATCTCATCACTGAATATGAGGTTGTTTTGAGAATTGAAGAATTGAACTTCATAATTGTTTTTCAATTTTCTTTTTATTGGGTTATATATTGATCTTATAGATTTAGTTTTTTTTTTCAACCCTTAACTTTAGATTTATTGGAAATGGGGATTTATTATTTTTTTTTTCTTCAATTTATCTTCTATGAATTTATTCTAATTTCGTGAACTAGGTTACAGGTTTAATAAGTTAATTTGGGTTGACACATATTTTTTTAGGTCCCTTTTTTTTAATTGTATTTTTTTCGATTTCATCCTTCAATATTATATTGGTTGGGAATTGAACTTCATAATATTTTTATTTTCTTTCTATGGAGTTATCCCGATCTCATGACCCGTGTAACGGATTTGGCAGGTTAACCTAAGTTGACTCTATTCATATTTTTAGGTTCTTTTTTAATTGAATATTTTTTTAATTAGGCTTCATTATTTTTTCAAACAACTTTTCTATAGGTTCTCCACATCTTATGATCTGGGTCACAAGTTTGGCATATTGACCTGAGAAGACTTGATTTATTTTTTTGTTATTTTTTAATTGAGTATTTTTTTTTCAATTTCATCATTCAACAACTTAATCTTCCTTTCTTCTTTTTTCAATTTTATGCTTTCAATATTATATTGCTTGGGAATTGGATTTCATAATTTTTGACAATTTGCTTTCTGTGAAGTTATCATAGTCTCATGAATTTAGATTTTTTTCTCGATTTCAACCTTCAACACCGAATATGTTGGAAAATAGAGAATCTTGATTGTGTTTTATTTGCTTCTTATGAAGTTATCCTGATTTCATGACCCATGTTACGGGTTAAAGAGGTTAGCCCAACTTGACTTGGGTTGTTTTTTGTTTATTTTTTGAATTGATTTTTTTTATTTCATCATTCAACATTGAGTTGGTTGAAAATTGAGTTTTATAATTTTTTTAATTTTCTTTCTATTGGGTTATCCTGATCTCATGACCCGAATCGCTGTTTTGACAGGTAACCCAGGTTAACTTGGACATTTTTTTTCCTTTCTTAATTTAATATTTTTTTTCAATTTTATCCTTTAATATTGGGTTAATTATGAAATGTACTTTATAACTTATTTTGATTTTTTTTCTATAGAGTTATCACATCTCATAACCCGGGTTGCAAATTTGACAAGTTAACTCAGATCAATCCAATATGTGATCGTCTCAATATTTTAAAACATATCATCCAATATATCATCATATCAATATTTGAAACTGATATTGTCCAATATGCATCATATTTTGAGCTCATGATTAAAAAAATTAGGAAAAAACTATTAGCAATTCTTATATATTTTTTTATTTTAAGAAAATTAATCTAACATGCAGTACAACGCGAGCCAATAATCTAGTCACGACTAAACCTAGCTGGATCCGAAACAAACTCAACAATTATAACCTTGCTCACTATTTGACCAGTAGATCGACACGGGCTGGATAATTTTTTATGTTAAAAAAGGAATATACATGCATTTCCAATGTGTGTTTGGATATAAAAAGAAAATATTAATCTTAAATAAAAAATCTTATACATGTATCTAATTAAATAAATTGATATTTGATCAGGAGATAACTAAAATTAATATATTTGATCTCGTAACATAGGTCACTGTTGCGATGTCGCGGTCGCACAAATTACTTACCCTAACTTCAAACACAACACACAAGATAGTATAGAGTAAGCAAGGGGTCGATCCCACGAGGAAGATTCAAGTCATATTTTTATGCTAAGATGATATGCAATTTGGGGGGGTTTGGACGTTATCTAGGTTAAAGCAAAAGAAAACAGAAAACTATCAAACGGAATTTAATAAAATCAGAAAATTATCAAGAGAACAAACCTTGGTTGCAAGCACACATCCACCTACAGAAATTAGAACTGATCATGGAAATGAAACATCAATTTATATTATGAATATTTATCTCTTCTTAACATTGGTTAGTTAACGGATCCGCTGTATAACTAACCCTAACCATCAAACAACCACAGTGTCCACACTAGTAATTTAATTCAATGACAGCCTTAAGAAATAGATAAGTTGATTAATCAAGAAAACATAATTGTCTGCAGTCTATATTTGATTTGATTCAATTTTCTCCCTAAGATTAATAACGTAGATCCGCCATAATTATTTAACTCAGTTTCTTCACAAGTTCATATACCACAACTCCGTTTTGATAGCAAACTTAACAATAGATTGTTCACAATAATAACTTAGAGTCCGCTTTAGCAATTAAAATAAACAATCATAGGAAATAAGTATAGGAGAGCAAACATATTCATTCATCATATAAACTGAAAAGAAAAGGTAGAATAAATCTCACAGTTCTTGAAATCTGAAGGTTTTTGTATCCTTGCAACCAAGAAAAAGAGTTTAGCCTCGTATGTTTGTTGAACAACTAATCAAAAAGAAGGAGGAATGCATAATTTCCGGTTTCTTAGAGGAGGGGGGCGTTTTTCTCCTCTTGGCTGGCTGCGGCCCCCTCTTCTCTTCTCTCATTCTTTTTATATTCTAGAAAACCCTAGTCTCTATTTTACAAAATAGTCCTCCCTTAAATAGACAGTATACATTTAAGTTGTTCAATAACTATTTTTCTAAAAAAAAAAGAAATAGCCTTGCATGAAATCTTCAAACTTTGACTTAGAGGAGCTAAATTGCTGAAATAAAAACTTGGATGTCGGTTTAGATGCTTCGGAACGTAATTTGGACTCATTTTTTCACGAAACTTGTTTGCTGGCAGAATTCAGTTGTCATCTTTGAAAACTCATATCTCCCTCATATGACATCGTTTTTTGCATAAATTTGGAGCGTTGATATTTCTTTGAGTCAGGAATCCAAAAACATTGAGTTTGCATCAATTGGACTTTTGTAGCTCCAGATATTCAAGTTGTAATGGCCGAAGGTCAACACTGGCAGATTGCAATATTTGACTTTAAAGGCTGCGATTTCCATGCTCTTCCTCATTTTATTTTCTTCCCTTAGATTCCCAGAAAGGATTGGATGTTAGTTTTTTAATGCCACTGGAATCACTTCATTTCGACTTCTAGAGCTCACGCTTTGCACAAAACATCGACTGAAGGTCAAATCTCCTAATTACCTCCAATTTACTCCTTTTTGCATCTTTCATCCAAAAGTGCATTCAAAACATAAAACAAAGAATATCAAGACATTTTATATATAAAACATAGACAAAACACTAGTTAAATGTGGGTGAAACTATCGAATAATATGGTTGCAGCAGCCATGTACTCAATTATATTAAATAACTTTGTTTCTTATAATAAAGATTTTATTTAATCAAACAATTATATGTGTCAATAAAACATAAAAAAGTCATTTAACAAAAGCAAATTAAATAAAATTACAAATTCAACCATCAAACAACCCAATATTGGATGACAAAACCGGAAAAAAAAAAGCAATGAAAAAAAAACTAGGTCAACCCAATTGACCCAATTTTTTTCATCGCTTTAATTTTTTTTTCCAGTTTTTCCATCCAAAATTGGGTTGTGTTGACCTAGTTTTTTTTTCGTTTTTTTTATTTGTTTTTCAATTTTGTCATCCTATATTGGGTTGTTTAATGGTTGAACTTTGTAGTTTTATTTAATTTGCTTTTGTTATGACTTTTTTTATATTTTATTGGCACATATAATTGTTAGCCCGCTAAACCCGCAATCATGAGCATATGATTGAGATAATCTCATAGAAAAAAAAAAAGAACGAAGACCAATTTCAAGAAAAAATATCAAATAATGAAATTGAAAATTAATTTTATAAAAGAACCTTACAAAAAAACTAAAAATCAACCTATGCCAACCCTTAAAACATGTGACCCTATTCATGAGGTCGGGACTAATACCATATAAGACAAACAAAAAAACAAAACAAAATTCTCAATAAAAATGTTGAGTGATGAAATTGAGAAACAAATACAATAAAAAAGAGATAAAAAAACAAAACAAATAACAATAAAATGAATGAAGACTAATTTCAACATAAAAATAAATTGAAATCAAATACTATGGATAAAATTGAAAAAAAACAAAATTCATTTAGTTAAAGGATAAGAAAATCAAAAGAATAAAGATCAAACTTGATATAAAAATAAAATCAAACCAAATGATTTCAGCAAGGAGAAGAGAATAGAAATTAAAATAAGATAAAAAAAAAATAAAACAAATAGTAATAAAAAAAATAAGGATCAAAGTGGATAAAAAAAAATAATGATAAGACAACATCATACTTTAGCAAGAAGAATAGAGAAAAATGAAGGAAAAGAAAAAAAAGCCTATTGAAGCTCAATCGTCGCTTCTCTGCACACACACGTTGAACCATCGGGAAAAGAACGTCGACGTGTATCTAGTGTCACCATGTAAGATGGTGTTATACCAATGGAAAAAGTAGCACACGCTACCTAAAGAGCGAAAGCAACACCCACTTATTGGCACACCAACCACTTTTTTTATTAATATTTTTATATTTATTAAAATATCAAATTATATCTTAGTTAACATGAAAATAACAAAAAAAAAAAAAAAAAGAAAGACTAAAAAATTGAAAAAGCCCTTAGGTTGAAGTTTTAATTTTTTTAGCTTACGAGGACATTTAAATAATTCATCAATGCTTAAACATTGAAAATGTCTAGAAAGTCCCTGAACAGTATTTCTTTTTTTTTCTTGCCTCCGATATTATTTTAGTTATTGCATTGTTTTAAAATAAAAATACTGATATAATTCCAATAAATTTAATAATGATCAAATCAATTTGAAATGTTTATTTTACCCCTGTAGAAAGTGCATTGTTTGGTTTTGTGAAGAGTAAAATAGATATTTCACGGTAAATTATTACAGTAAAAATACCCATTTACAAGGGAAAAAATCTTAAAAGTAGATACTTGTGAATTTATAAAGAATCATTGTTGATAGATAATTATACCAATTAATCGCAATAAAATAAGAGGTATTCGGTAATAGCGAGAGGGAAAAGAGGGTAATTTATTAGACTAACCATGATGTGATTGCAGAAAGGCCATCTTTGTACGGAAAGAGATCGTCCAAAAAAACAAAAAACCTCTGATTTTATATTTCATCTCAAATTTTGATAGAAGGAATGAAAAAAAATAATCTATTTTTAGATAAAAAAATACCAGTTATTATACATAATTACTTAGATAAAAATAAGTGGTCTTCGTCTTCCGTTTATTAAATCAGCAGATAAAAAAAACCAATTTATTTGGTTCGTAGAATTTGCAAATCCTAGACAAAAATTGTTTAAATTATTTATTCATTTTTATTAATTATTATACATAAAATTAAAGGATGTAAAGAAATTATTGCTCACTCACACTCATTACACTGTGAATTACAATAATAATCAATATTATATTATTATGTTTTTTAATTTTTTTTTAATTTTTTTTCACTTATAGTGTATTAATTTTTTTTCTCCTATAATACTTTTTTTTTTCTAAAATTATCTTTGTGAATTTTATTTTTTTAATATTGAGCTGTTTAAAAATTTTGCTTTATAATTTTTTTCCTTATGCGGATTGCTACGGTGTTTTCCCACATGGCTTTTCTATTTTTTTTTCAAAATTATATTTGTCGATTTTATTTTTTTAATATTGAGCTGATTGAGAATTTAGTTTTGTAATTTTTTTTCTTTAAAACATTGTTGATTTCTACATTGTTTCTCCACATGGTTTTTTTTGTTTTTGTTTTTTATGATTTTCTCCAAAATTATCTTTCTTGATTTTATTTTTTAATATTGAGCTGGTGAAGAATTACATTTACAATATGTGAGGAAAGCACTATAGCTTTTCTCGCGAATTATTGTGGATTGCTACAATATTTTTTCCCACATGGTTTTTTTATGTTTTTTTATGTTTTTTTTTTCTAAAATTGTCTTTGACAATTTTATTTTTAAATATTAAGCTAGTTAAGAATTACAATTACAAGTAAATACAAGTAAGGCTAAATCATGTGGGGAAAACACTGTAACTTTCCTCACAAAATACTATGGATTAATACAGTTTTTCCTCACATGGTTTTTTTTTCAGTTTTTTTTTGTGTTTTTTTTGTAATATTTTTTTTCAAAATTATCTTTGTCGATTTTTTTTTTTAATATTGAGTTGATTAGAATTTAATTTTGTAATAAAGCTTAATCATGTGGGGAAAGCACTGTAGCTTTCCTCATAAAATACTGTGGATCGCTACAGTGTCTCTACACATGGTTTTTTTTCTTATGATTTTTTCAAAATTGTCTTTGTCAATTTTTTTTTTATATTGAGCTAGTTGAGAATTACAATTATAAGTCGTTACAAATAAGGCTAAATCATGTGGGGAAGCATTGTAGCTTTCATCATAAAACACTGTGAATTGTTATAATGTTTCCAACATAGTTTTTTTTTCCTGTTTGTTTTTGTTATATTTTTTTAAAAAAATTATCTCTGTCGATTTTATTTTTTTAATATATGAGCTGATTGAGAATTTAGCTTTGTAATTTTTTTTTCTTTAAAACACTGTGAATTGCTGTAGTGTTTTCCTATATGATTTTTTTATGATTTTTTCCAAAATTATCTTTATCGATTTTTTTTTAATATTGAGTTGGTTAAGAATTATAATTACAATTAAACTAAATCATATAGGGAAAACATTGTTGTTTTCCTCACAAAACACTGTGGATTGCTACAGTATTTCTCAAAATAGTTTAATTTTTTATGATTGTTTTTAAATTATCTTTGTTGATTTTATTGGGGAAATTACTGTAGTTTTCCTCACAAGACATTGTCAATTGCTACAACGTTTTTTCTCGTGATTTTTTCCTTCCAAAATTATCTTTGTCAATTTTTTTTTTTAATATTAAGTTGGTAGAGAATTAAGCTTTGTAATTTTTTTTACTTTTTATTAACAGAAAAACTAAATCATGTGGCGAAATCACTGTATCTTTCCTCACAAAACACTATGAATTGCTACAAATTATTTTATTCAATCTCTAAATTTTTGATCATCAACATAATTTTTTTTCCGTCATAAAATATTGATTTTATTATACTTTTAGTTTATATTATTTATTTAGCGATAATTCATCAAATATATTTATTTTATAATTTCATAACAGCGTCCGAGAATGTAATATCATAGTTTATTATTATATCTCACTTTTAAACTTGTCAGGAGGAGTATTTTATTTAAAACAAAGTAAATGTCACAAACAGAAGATAATAAGATATTCTTGTTTAGCTATAAAAGGGAAGATAACCTTTCCTTTCTCGAACACACAACACCCTATTATTCCTTTTTCTCTCTCTCTTTCTTTTTTTCTGGTGTTTGTTTTACTTTCTGAAATTGGAAGTTTTTTGATTCCTCTGATCAGACCTAACTCAAGCCAGCTCCTAAGAAGGTAAACAAGTGAAAGTCAATCAATCCATGTCACTTCAGTTCTTTTGCATGTTCATGAGCCAAGATTGGTCCGTCTTTCACTTTTCTTTTCTTTTTTTTTTGGGCGTCTTTGCTTGGATCTGAACTGGGTCTTCTCGCTAGGGTTTCTGCTAAATTCTCGTATTAAATTAGCAAAACCCCACTTTTCTTAGCTTTGTTTCCATGTCATTTCATATGTTCGTTCTTGTTTGTAAGGACAATGTCAATGTTGTGTCTTTTTTTTTTCTTTTTAAAGGAGAGGATAATGGCGAGAGAGAAGATCAAGATCAAGAAGATTGACAACGTGGCTGCAAGACAAGTGACCTTCTCAAAGAGGAGGCGAGGACTTCTCAAGAAAGCTGAAGAGCTTTCTGTTCTTTGTGATGTTGAGGTTGCTGTCATCATTTTTTCTGCTACTGGCAAGCTCTTTGAGTATTCCAGCTCCAGGTACTGCATTTTTTTACCTTTAAAGACGGAGATCCCCTTGTATTTGATTTAATGGATGTCTTATCCTAGTGGACTCTCTGTCTTGTTTACTGTGTGTTTATGTGCTGGTGTGAGTGTAATCATTAGAGTTTGCGTGAGAGAGAAAGAGAGAGAGACATAGAGGATTTTTAAGATTCTACTCCTGTTTTAGGACTGTATGATCTTACAGGCATATTTGTTAATTTTGATGTGGCTTTGAAACCTCGTATATAAACATAAATTTATATCCGTCTATTTAATTTTATGGACTTTTAAAAATCCAGTAATTAGATAGTGAGGAAGGAATCAAGATCCCTTGCGGTATAGTTTCCTGTACCTCTGATAAATAGGTAAGCCTTACCTCATTCAAAGACTATATAAGCACATCCAACTTTACATGTCTTAACACAAATTCTTTACTTCATTTCTCTTTGAGAAAAAAATAATAGTCAAGAAACACTTCATTTCTGGGATATTCTTCTTTAACATGAAATCCTCTCTCCGAAGTTGCGGTTCTGTGCTTTTTAGAATTTATTAATTTTCATTGATGTAATCTAGCTGGGTTTATGTGCAGCTGTCTGTGTGTCGTTGTATTAATCAATTATTCTGCCTTATTATATTTTTCCGAGGTGTGTAACATGGGAAAAGGGTTCAGAACTATATATCGCTAAGTCTCTAATCTTGTCTCCTTAAAGATCAATTATATATCGACAGCATATGATAAGCTAAAATTCATTAAATTTTGAGGTTCTTGTTGAATGTGATCTGTTGTTAACATGGGAGTTAATTGTTTTCCTCTTAAAAACTAAAATAAACAACTGAAACCAATCCTCTCCTTTTTTTTAACAGTAGTTCCCTTTGAATTAGGTCATTAAAAATCTCGAAAAACATTGAAGTAATTAAATATGAGATGCTAATTAAGTGACAGCCAAGATTTATGGAAGTTAAAAGTTACATCGGTTTTTGTGGAAGTTAAAAGTTTAAATTGGTAAAGATAGATAGCTAGGCTTCAAGAAGGAGGGCAGGCCTTCCTGTTGTGCCTAAATTCCTTTTGAGACTTTTAGGTTGGATCAGTTGGAAGTCCACGTACTCCAATAGTATTCCTTTGGAGAGGAATTATATGTTGATTGTGACGTAAATGATCATTGAAAGGCACCAGCGAGATTAGAATTTTTCAAGTGCGAGGTCATGAAAAACCTTAGCATGAGCTTAAAAATAAATAACGAATTAATGAATGGTTTTACATATTTTTTTTTATAATAATCGAGTGGATTTTAAATAAGGCTAGAGAACCATTTAAACTAATGGAAATCTAGCAAAAAGAGATGCTAGTGTCTATTTACATAAGACAAAAAACAAAAAAACAAGAAGAAAATCAAGCAACTCAAATATTTACATAAAGCAAAGTATCAAGTTGAATGGTTTTACATATAATACATAATTTTAGGTTAATGCAAAATACATGTTTTCGAAAATGTAAATCTTAATTTTAAGGATGTAATTAAAAAGATCTTCCAAATTTTAGGATTAATTAAATTATAAACTTTCTCAGAGTTTGGGATGCTATGACATCTTTGACCTTATACCTCATTCCGTTCTTGACTAAGTACTGGGAATTTTGGATACTTCAGTTAATAAAAACCAAGGAACTCTGTTAAAAAAGTGAAACAAAATTAGTTAATACTAGTCATATTCCTGTGCGCTATTGCAATAATCTTTTTAACAATGTTGTTAAATTTAGTAAAGCTTAGTGAGTCATTGTAGTGACTTGTTAACCCGGTCACTGAACCTAGTCGAGTTTTAATGCAAACCTTTTGAGAGCAGATCAAACATGGCCCAATTGACTTAGTAGGTGTGCCCATGAATCAATTGATCCGGTGAAAACCTGACTTGTTGACTTAGTGTTGACTTGTAGGTGAATCCGCTTGATCAACCTAGTAAAAACTCAATTTTCTTTTTTTGAGAAAAAATATATTAAAAACAAAGTTGATTTAACTTTTTTTATAAAAAAATATTGATACGATGACAATTTTTTTATTGATCTAAGCCATGGGTTGGGCGAGTTTAATAACCTTGTTTTCTAGAACTTGTTTTTTAATCAATTAAACAATTATAAAAATAAACATTTGCATGAAAGACAACTAATAAAATTATTGAGGAGAAATGTATTTTTTTTTTATCTAAATTGTCTTTTCTGATTCATATAATTTTTTTTATAAAAAAACTGTTTTTGCATTACAACATAGTTAATTGAATAAAAAACAACATAAAAATAAGTTTGGAGAAACTATATTAATTTTAAATAAATGTAAAAAGGCATATATTTTTAATAAAAAACTAAATTTTCATATTCATGTATTTTCTTTTTTTGTTTTGATGAAGACATTTGTTTTTTATGAAAGTGCTGTTTTTTAGACAGAAAGAAACTCGTTATGATCATGAAAGCAAGTTCTATTTTAAAAAATCATAATCAATCATCTCTCTATGTCTATTTAAAAAAATGAGAACAATAAACTTGAAAACAATATATAAAAAATTTATAATGAAAAAATCAAGAAAAAATATATATTATATTCTCATTCAATATTAATGAGAAAATTATCATTAAGATTTCACATATTGGGTTGAAAAATAATTATTCATAAAGTAATCGATAATATTATCATAAACAAATCATAATATTATTAAAAATATCATAATTGTTTTTTATTAGGAGCGCATTTGCTTAATAGAAGGCAGCAACAATAAGATTAAATTTTTTTCCTAATTCCAAACAAGTAGAAAAAATGTGTATCTTCAATCCGAATTCTATTTTTGTATTAATACATTTCTAGATTGTTTCAATGAAAACATGATTTTCAATTGCAAGCATTGTTTTCTAAATAAAACATCATTATAATTTTAAAAGCAAATTTAAAAAATATTAAAACAATATCTAAGTATTTCGTATGTGATTAAAAAAATAAAAAAATTGTTACAAAAACTTTAATTTTGTTGAAATTACATGGTGTGAGTATGTTTGTGGTCTCCTTTATGTTTCTCGGGCATGCAAATTTTCAATTAGGAATGGGTAAATTCTAGTGATTGCTGTTTTCTAGGGAAAGAACAATTGAAAGCACAACGTCCTCGTCAATGGACAGAGGTCGAAGCTGATCTATCTTTTCAAAGTCATGACATATTTCATGGCTTTTGGTTTGCAAGTATCAGAAAGATGCTCCAATTTTCTAATAAAACGTCAAACTTTTTCACAGTTACCATGGAAAACTTTTTCACAAAGCAAATGTGCGTGTGCATATATATATATATATATATATATGTGTGTGTGTGTGTGTGTGTGTGTGTGTGTGTTTCGCATGAAATAAGTAGAACAATACAAACTTAAAAATGGATCATCTAGCATAAAGTTATAAAGTCAGAATATCAATTATTAAATTTAATAGGTCAGCGAAGATATTAGTATTCATGATTTTGTGAAAATCCTTAAAAGATTGGTTGCAAGTGAAAAGGTGAAAAGGAGTGTTAGTAAATATATACCATAAAGAATAAATACAAGAATATAAATTGATATAAAAATTTGAAAATTCAAATATCAAATTCAATATTTTTGAATTGGTTTACAATCATTAACAAATAGAAATAAATTTTAAAAATATCTTTAAGAATTAGATTAGAAATGCTCAAGTTGCATTACCATACACACAGATACTTAAATGATCATTATTTTAATGTGAATTAAAAATATATATAAATATTTATTGATACTTAATATATATTGCTAAATATTTTATCACGTATTAGAACTCAATTCATCTTGGTAGAAGAAAGTGACATGAATCATGTGCAAACATGACTAGCAAACTATATAAATATCTCAATCTTCGTAAACAACTTATTTTAGGGTTAGTTAACCACTCTTTCTAAATGATTTTGTTTGTATATGATTATTACTACTAACTCATTTCATGGAAACATTGTTATCCGAATTCAACATTCCTACAAATGTAGGATTCCTACAAGTGTTGCAACTGAGAATTAATCAAAACATAAAGAATAAAAGCACTGTTAGAATTCATTTTTTAATATTGAAAAAGTAATTCCTTTGGAGAAAAAGTTAGCTTTTAGAAATATTTTATCTTCACTTGTGGAAATTGTTTTAGTTTTTTAGAAAATGGAGAATTATAGAGAAGGCATTTGAAAATGAATGTTTTTTTAGAAATATGGTTTTTTTTGTTCTTCTAATTCTTTAGAAAATTGAAAAGCATAAAAAAATTGTTTTTTCAACTTCTTCACTGTTAAAAACAAAGAGCCTTGTTTTTATCACCTTATTTTTTTATATACAATTCTTTTATCAATTTAAATATAAGCCACACAAAGCCCTTGTTCTCTATTTTAAAACCTTTTATTCAGAAAGCATGTTTTCTTAATTTTTAATACATAATTTTTGTGGAATAAATGAAAAAAATTGGAAACTACAACACTGTTTTAAAAAAATAAACTAAACACATAAGAGTTTTTTGTTTTTTTTAAAAAAGGAAAACATTCCCGGATAATGAAAACTCTACATTCTATCTTTTTTTCTATTTCTTTTTTGAAATTTAGTGTTTCTAAGTAAGCCAAAAACACCTCTGGAGTAGGAATAACACTAGAGAGATGAGGTTGTGGTTTTTTTTATTTATAATTGTTTTCGGTGAAAGGTTGTCCTCTTAAGGAAATACTTCATGTTTTATGTATCTTAGGAATTTAAATGAAAAGTATTAAGGAAGTAAGATAAGAGGGTTAAATGTCAAGGGTATATGAAGTGGTAAGAGATGAAGTATCAAAGGATGTTTGGTAGAAGTCAGTTTTTTTCATGAGTGATAGAGAATCTCATGTTAAATAAATGAAATTTTAAATTAAATAAAATTATAACAAAAACATTGAATAATTTATATTTGTGGTTCTAAATTTGAGACACTAGTAAAAGGAGACAAGAAAAAAAGTGAAAAAATAAGAAAATGCATGAAATTCAAATTTTATCTCCTTAAACAATCCTTCACTCTCAACTCCCTAGTTAGTTTAACATTAACTTGGGGTTAAATGTTAACCTTCATGTTCTCTCAAAAGTGTGCTAACATGGATAAAAGTAAATGCATATGGAATTATAAAATCTTACTTTTATGGGTTAAGATGGGAGGAAATGGCAGTGTGTGAATTTTGGAGAAACTCTTCACTCTCTGCACTCAACCTTACAATAGCAAGACATAAATGTAAAACCCTGATTGGTAATGGATCGAGAAAACACAATTGTTGCTTTTGTGAAAAGGTATAGCATTGGAGACCACCTTCATATTTCCATTTAGGCTGGCCTTCTAAACTATTAGTGAGACCCTAGCATGCACATGAGGACTGTCAAGTGAAATTTTATACAAGTTTGAGGGAGACGAGGGGTAAAGGCCGAAGGGAACTAATCCCTTTACCTACTGGAAAGGAAAGGGGTTGAAGGTTTCTATACGTCCAAGTTCAATCCTTTTAAATTCTAAGAACAATTCAAACCCAAATTAAATGTTTAGCAGGAACAAAATGTTCGAAGATTTAATTATTATTTTTATAAACTTCTTAATTTAGGTGCTGCAATTTATGTTACAATGGTGAAACATTGAACAGAGTAATAACTTAGGCTGGCTAACGTTTCCTTGTTCTTTGCTTTTGATAAGAAACGACAGTTTGTTGGAAACAATATAAAACAAACCAGGTTTTTCAATGTTTCGTTGTGAATGAGGGATTGTGTATCTGAATAAAGAATAGGACGTAATGATATAGAACTATAATAATATGATGGAAGTTCCCTATAGCTTCCTTCAATTTCACTTGACTTGTAAACAGCGTCCTATTAAATGATTTTCATAGCTTACGTGCTAAATAGCATTGGGTTTTTGTGATGTTCTCTGGAATCCCCTATCTGCTTCCTCATTTGTCTTTTTAAGCATGTGTACTCAACGGGGTGCAAGTCTTGTTACGTCTACATCCATCGTGTGGGAGTTCTTTTGTAGTTCAATTGTATTTGATATGGAAATGAATATGCACGTAAACAATGCATTTGAAAGTAAAACTATTAATGCCACACAACCATCTTAATTCTTCTCCCATGTAATTGGAAATCAAGGATGATGAAATTTATTATAAATTAAAATTCTTAAAAATAAAAAAAAAACATAATTATAAGAAAACATTCAAAATATTCTTCCAAGTCTCTATTACAATATAAGCTAGATAATTCTATTTATATTAGTCTTAGACAAACTGAATAAGAAAAATATAATCCAAAATATGAATAATTTTTAAACTAAATAAAAAATAATTTAGGAAAATAAATTTCCTAAATTGAATAAGAAAAAATAAATAAGAAATAGCTTATACACCAATCTCCTTAAGTTAGAAAGAACTTGTTTTCTAGTTCAAATTGTTTTTACTTTAATCTCGTGGATATCTAATCAAAACTCTTCATCTCCTTTTCATTCTTCACTTCAGTGTATTATAATTTTATTTATTAGCGTAGGTCCTTTCATATTAAATTTTATGTAAAAAACCAATTAATAAATTATTTCTCTTTATTTGGCTTCCAGAGTAACTTGTTTCATCAACATATGTTGTTATCATATAATCCTTTAACAAATTTATCTTTGTGAAAATAGTAAACTTGTAATCAAAATGATCAACTTCTTTTAAATTAATTTTTTTCTTGTTGAACACCTACGATGTTCTCTTAGCATTTAATCTTTAGCTTGTTAATGAGAAACCATTGTGATGAGGCCATTATCCCACATCGGTTAGGAGACGAGGGCCTTGATTGCTTATAAGGCACCAAGGACACCTCTCTCATCGCGAGACGTCTTTTAAGGGACAAAACCCACTGGAAGCCTGGAAGCCATGTGGGACAATACCTCGTGGTGGGCCTACCATGCTGCGGATATGGACACACCTCATCACATTGATAATATCATTAATGCTATTATTGTCATTGTTTATGCTATAATTATCATCAAAATAAATATTATAAATTGATGGAGAATACCAATTCACATTTATCTTTTTATAAATAGGATCACTAAAGTTCACACTCTTTTCTACCTTGATATCCAGTTCGTTTCTATTGTAGTTTTCAGCTTGTTGCTTCCTTTTGCCATGTTTGGGTTTGATGATAAAGGGTCTCAAGTAGTTATAGAAACTTATAAATTGCCGTTGATCTCCAAAACACCATGATGAATGCATACTGGTTGCTTTACTGCGCTTGAATTGTTGAAATATTCTCTTCGAAGAATTCAAGGTTTAAGTGTACTTCAAAGGTATAAAGTGGTCTTACATCTTCATCTTCTCCCTTTCAGAAATCTTGGGCTAGTCCTATCTTGTACAAGGTTGCTTCAATTGCTTCCACCTCATAGAGGGATAACCTCTCAATTTGGTGGTGATCAACTTCACCTTCATCTTCAAAACCTCCGTGCACTTAAAGATTCGTTCTATCTCATAAAATCAATTGATAAATCCCTTAGCTTACAGGATACTTGCAAACTCAGGGTCTCGAAAACCCTGGTCTTCATGGTGATCATCTTGAACACGCTTATGCTTGTGATGTGGGTTCTTAAATCTAGATGTGGAGTTATGACCAACGAACTTAAAAATCTTGAGATCCTGATCCGCTAAACAACTACTCAAATCCACAACCTACCTTTATAAATCCTTAATTATCATTAGTTCTTGAAAATAACTTTCTTGAGGTAGAATCTCCTCAATAGAAAACTATACTCCTTCACAATGAACATGTCCTACTTTACGATCTCCATTATGGTTTTTCAACAATAGACAACAAAAATTATTAGAAAACATTGAATTTTGATATCATCTGACACATTAAAAAAACAAAAGATAATAGGGATTGTTACAAGTTATAATTCTCAAAGATCAACAATATTATAACTATGAGGAAACACTCAAAATATTTATTTTTTATTCATTAAGCCTTTTAAAATACAAGTTAAATAATTTTATTTATATTTATCATAGGCCTAACTAAATAAAAATAAAATAATATTATTGAACTTCATAAGAAAAAATAAACAAAGAAAGAAAATCTCCTGCATCACTAGTTTGTAGTAAAAATAAAAAATAAACACAATGCACATAACTGCATACGTTGACACTATGAATAAATCCAATGTAAAGAAATTTGTATAATTAATTATATTGTTTTATCAGCCCCATTTGTAATGTAGTAAAGACCTAATATCACCAAAAATCCTTCTTTTATAATGCTTTTATATTATTTTTTAATATATTTTTTAAGTGAAAATCTTTTAAATTTGAAATTGGTTTATATCCACTCACCATTAATCATTAATGCTATTATTGTCATTGTTTTGCTATTTTTTTGCTTCAAATTAATTTTATTTTGTTTTTTTGGATTGTTTTGATGTGCTGATGTCAAAAATAAATTTTAAAAAATAAAAAAATATATTATTTTGATGCATTTACAAGTGAAAAACATTTTAAAATGCAACTTCCACTACACTCTCAAACAGACACTAAAAATTTAATATTACATCAAATAAATATCTAAATTCAAAAACTTAAAGACTTCACAATAATTTTATAAATTACTCTCATACAATCAACATTAAATGATAATATTTAAAATTGATAATTGACTATGGCTTAAACTTTGATACAAAATCCAAACTCATTATCTAATTCAATTATTTGTTCACAATCACATATATTAAGTTTGTCCAAAAAAAAAACAATATAGCTAGAAAAACTAATTTTTAACCCATGATCTTGTAATTATTTCCTAGAATAGTGATAATGTTTTTAAAATTATTTGACAAATGTGAACCAGAAAATTTTCCAGTTGTATATGTTTTATTTGTTACCACAAGCTGTATATTATCCAACATAATTTTTACCATAGAAAAAATAAAATATTTTATAGGGACTTGAACCGAGCCTAGTGTTCTAGGGTTAAGACTCCCACGGACAAGTCTGCTGCTTGTTTGGCCATTGTTTGCTGATATCATCCATATTTGTGAATTTTTTGAGATTCTGTTGCAATAGAGGAAGTATGCAGGGTCTGTTACGTTTTCTATTAGCAGAATTGATGGAATATTTCAATTCCAGTTAAATTAATCTTTTGGACTTTTCATGAAGCCCTCATCGCCTTGCTATGTCTCTATGAGCAGCTTGTGTGGCGATGATCTGTATTGCTCATTTTCTGAATGTCACCAGCTTTTCATATGACGCACTAACTGTTTCACTTATGTGTAGTATGAAGGACGTTCTTGCGAGGTATAATTTGCACTCCAATAACCTCGACAAACTAAACCAACCATCTCTTGAGTTGCAGGTAATTCCTTCTTCTATTAGTTTTGCATAATGACTAACACCTCAATATCATGGAAAATATGTGTTTCTGTTTGTTCATTTTAAGGGCATTGTCCGGGTGTTTTTGAAGCTCTGCAGGTTATACCTGGTCCTTAACCTGCAATTTCATTCTTGATTTTATTTATAGCTAGAAAACAGCAATCATATGCGATTGAGAAAGGAGGTTTCTGAAAAGAGCCATCAACTAAGGTAACATTCAGCAAGGAACTTCACAAGGTGGTAACTGATCTATTACTATTTAGTTCTAATGGGATGTATTCCTTCAATGCATGGCAGGCGAATGAGAGGAGAAGAGCTTCAAGGACTAAATATAGAGGAATTGCAGCAATTGGAAAAAGTGCTTGAAGTAGGACTTTGTTGTGTGCTTGAAACCAAGGTTGGTTTCCATTTACGACCATACATAACCACGTATAGATTCTTATTTTGCAACAACGAGTTTTTTTTTTTTTTTTTTCAGGGCGAACGAATTATGAATGAGATATCTACACTTGAAAGGAAGGTTAGAATGTTACTGATTTCATGGTATACGAGACTTGCTGGTCAAGACTTCATCAAGAGATGTCCTACATAGATAGAAGTCATTCTTTGATTAAAAAAAAAAAAAGAAAAGAAGAAAGAACAGAAAAGAAAAAAAGACAAGAACTCGTTCTTCTGTGTAGTTGCTACGAACCATTAGTCTTGTTTCTTAATCATTTAGATAAGCAAAGTATCTCATCCATTCTTTGATTACTTGGTTTACTCCAATAATGCAGGGAGCTCAGCTTTTGGAAGAGAATAAGCATTTGAAACAGAAAGTAAGAATTTGTATCCTAAGTTGCTTATAATTTTACTTGTGAAGATTTAAATATTGAAAGAATAACTTTGTTTGAAGTTGTATGCAGATGACAACCATTTGTAAGGGAAAGAGACCTGCCCTTGTTGATTTAGACACAGCAGTTCAGGAAGAAAGGATGTCATCGGAGTCTACTAGCAATGTTTGCTGCAGCAGCAGTGGCCCTCCTGTAGAGGATGATAGCTCCGACACCTCTCTCAAATTAGGGTGAACTTAATTACCCGTATTATATCGACTAAATTTACGTGCAATTTTTCTTCTTTGTTTCACTTATCAGGTTCCTTTTCTCCTTTTAGCCTTAAAGGATCCATGATCACAAAATGAATGATTTAATTCACACCCCTCGTATAAGCTTGCTATAAAGCTTCCTTCGGTGAAAAGTTATCATTTTGAATATACCATAATTTCAATATTGAGGCAACTAACTGGTGTTTTGTGTTTATTAGATTGAATAATTGCTCAATTGCATGCATCAACTTCAAACTGTTTACAGGTTGGCCATCTTAAGCTGAAAGCTGGAGGCAAATGAACTGATCCAGTAGAATCTTGCGAGGAACAAAGCTGCGATCGCTTGAATCTTTGAGATATAGGTATTTATTTATGTTTTGAGTTAATGTAAGAATGACGTGTACTGGCAAACATTCTGGATTCGTGGATTCGCAATATAGGTGGTGTGTATGAAATCTAAAACCCAAAACATGTATTGGGGACTTTAATTTAAATCACCGAATATTTTGTCGATTGTCGATGTGTCAGTATAAAAATCACCAACAAATTTATCAATGGAAACATGTTGATGAGTGTCTTGTTGAGGATTTCAAATCGGTCGGTCATTTAGTCAATGATTTAAATGTTGATGGATAGGCTGATAAAATATTTGTGCCAATGATAAAAGTAGGCGCCAATCATTTTATGTTAGTGATAAAAGGAGACATCAGTTATTTTTTGTTGGCCTAGCCATTGATAAATATTATTGATTGATAGACTAATTGTCCTTAATATATCATGTAGAACCAAGGGATTGACTAATAAATCATTGACAAACATGTTCTATTGTTGAATCTATCAGTTTATATCAAAACGGTTTACAAATCTCTATAATTCTTTGAGAAAAATGTGTATTGTATCGATGAAATCACTGATAGAATTTTTATGATTGTTGGTATTTTGTTAGTATTTTAGTAATTTTTTAAAACTCATTTTATATTATTAATTTAACTATAAAAATCAATTTTAAATGTTAGTATATTTAAAAAGAAGATGGGGCTGGAGAAGGAGGGGAAGAAAAATCTTGTGGGGGTAAAGGGGAAGATAATGACTAGAAAGGTATGTCATCATCTCCTCTAGTGTGCTGTCGCAAATAAATAAATATAAAATCTAAATTTTTAAAAATATATATAGTAGTGCGAATTCACGAAACATATCTAACTTAGTTATATGCTACATGAATAATGATGGGAGGGTGTTTGAGTATATTGAAAACAATTATAAGAAAAAAAACTAGGTAATAATTTTAATTAAATGGTCGAAATTAACTAGAAGAACAATTCTTGGTTTGAGTCAACATTTACTGTTGAAATTTTATAATTGATCATCAATTAAAGTATATATCAAGTCACACTTTGAATTTTCACAGTTGGGATCGCTTTCCTGTCTCTCTTTAATTGCAATTAATTAGAAACAAGTGATCTAATTAATTCTAACTACTAAATAATCTAAAGACAAGCGTTGAAAGTTTAATATAGTAGTAGCTTTAAGAATTAGACAGTTCAATAAAAATAAACAAACACAAGCACAAACAGTTGCATTTAATTTAGTTGAATATTCTTTTTAAGATTTAATAATTTCTGATGTAGTAAATCATTTAACCTTACACTCCGTTTGTTTGCTGGAAAGTAGTTTCCTTTTGGAAAGTAAATTCCGGGAAAGTGAATTATTTTTCGATGTTTGGTAGTGTAATGGAAAATAAGTTGGAAATACTTTTCAGTGTTTGGTTATGTTATGGAAAATGAGCTGGAAAATAACTTATTAATATTTTATTTTTTTTAAGTTTATTAAAATAATGAGGAACAAATCTTACAAATTAAAAAGTTGAATGAGAATGAAATTGAAAAAAATATATAATTTAATAAATTATCTCAAATAAAATAAATAATTATCAAAATAATAGATATCAAATTTAAAAAATGAAAAGATGAAATAAAAATAATAATAATTAACATTTCATAAATTATTTCAAATAAAATAAGTAACAATCAAAAGAATGATGATCAAATTTGATAGATAAAAAATTTCAATTAAAAAAATAATAAGGGAAAAGCAAATAACAATTATAAAAATGAGGACCAAAGTTATATAAAAATTAAATTGTAAGGGATGAAATTGAAAAACAAATATTCAAAACAAAAAATATATATAGCAATTAAAAGTTTGAGGACCAAATTTGATATAATCAGCAAATAATATGACATTTCTAAATTTTTCACAACTTTCGAAAAGTGTTTTCCGTCGAAAATAAAAGGAAAACACTTTCCTGGAAACCAAGTCAAATTTTCTTTGACTGGAAAGTGTTTTTCGTTGATCGGAAAGTGTTTTTCATTGACCAACTTTTCTAATGGCAAACAAACACAGGAAAGTTTGGAAAGTGGTTTCCTGGAAACCACTTTCCGGGAAACAAACGCACCCTTAGTTACTTCTCAAATTAATGGGACAAGTACCTATTGGATTTGATATCTAATCTAGAAGTAGATTGCAATGAATAATACACACAATAGTAGGCTTCCTAGTAATTAAATGAGACAATCATGAGAATATACACAAAAGAATATCCATTATTCAAAGTGTAAATTGAATAATAAAAATAAATTCTCATATACACAAAAGAATATCCATTACTCAAAGTGTAAATTGAATAATAAAAATAAATTAGATCTCATAGTCTTATTGATTTTAAGGCTTCTATCTACTTCAACCAATTATAAAAATTTAACCATGCAAGACCATGATAAGAACCTAAAGGAGTTGTTAGGAAAAAAAAAAAGATCTCCCTAGTCTGATGGTTTCCTTTCCTTTTAAAGTTCATTCCCCATGTTAGAAGCTCATCAAATATGCTAAAAATATTATAAATATTATCCTCAAATAATAACAATCAAATCTAACTAATTAATGAAAATATTAAATAATAAGGCAAAGTCCTCGTATAACAAGAAAAGTGACGTTCTCAGCTGGAATTCATACACCAAATCTAGAAGCTAAAAAATGTTCTAGCACATTGGTAGTACAGGTGCATCGATTTTATACCCAATTTCAACCTCGATGTAGTTAGTATCTCTCAAAACTTAAAATATAAAACTTTATATATATATCTTTTGGTGTTTCATATCATTTGAATCATCTCAATCGGAGCTCAGATGAGGAAGTTATGCTCAGATTATAAAGTGATGTTAAAACTGTTTGAAATGGCCTAATAAGCATCATTTTGCATTTAATGCCTTTTTTTGCATCCTAGATAAAAATATAAGAATAATGAGTATATTTACACAGTAAATGAGTATAAAAGAATAAACATTAAAGGAGAAAAAATGTTACATTTTACATTCTCATCATCCTCTCATTGCTTTCTTCTTCATTCTTTATACTTTGCCTCTATTTCAACCCTTGGAACACCAATTCGTTCTTCAAGCAACTCATTAGTGGCTGGTAATGGCTGCCTTAAGCTAAATCTTGGGGTGTCTATAGTCGAGATATTACAACTCGACCTTATATATCGGGTTATAGTTATATAGATAACATTAAATTTAATTTCTATCGGGTCCATCGGTTGCTCCAACCTTCATCCACAATTATGGATTGTATTCTAGATGTGTTGAAGGTTTCTCTTTATGTTGGGGATGCATGCTGATTTTATATTATTCATAAAAAAACCAAGTCAAAGATATCGTTAAAAAACATCAGTCTAAAAAATATACAATAGTTTCAAAGTTTACTTACAATAAACGCTTCAACTCAACTGTCTACGAACTATTGTATCCCTATTTGTCTATCCTTCATATATGTGTTTCCATATATAATTCAATTGGAGTTGGCTCATGCCCAAGATGTGTAGCATGCAAAATAAATCAGTAAATAAACATTGTCACAATTAATCACTATCATTTTAAGAAAAATAAAATAGGTTTTTATCAGGTGCTTTGTATGGTTAATAAAAGGAAACAACCCGCCATTATGCTTGCTAATAGAATCATAAGTCTTCTTGCTTTTATTTGATGACCCATTCCATGACTACCTCATAAAATCATATAACATTAAAAACTCTAGATATCTCTTCCAATTACTCATTGATGTGAGGTCTAAAATTCTTTCACACCTCAAAGTCATCTAATTCAGCTCATCTCTTAGTATAGGTGCGTATGTCATACTAGAAATCACACAACCAAATTCAGAAGTTTGTTAAACTAAAAAAATATAATGATAAAAAAGATTATAATTTTATAAAAAAAAATATAAACTTCATACGTTAAAACTTACATAGTGACATTGTGATTTTTTCATACTTGTCTGGTAACCCTAGAATCTGCAGCATCCCACAAAGATTTTTCCTTATAATCATTTGAATAAAATAATTAATTTTTAATTTTAAAAACATGTATATTAACTAAAAGTAATATATACATTAAAACAAAAACACTTCTATTAATGCTTTCATCATCGATCTTATCCTTCATACAACTTCTATATTTGTGAACATGAAAATCATTTAATTAACTCCGTTAGGAAGAAATTTTTCTTACATGTTTAAATCTAACTTTCATTTTGTTATTAACTTGCCATAATAAAGATCTTTGGCAGATGGGACGTTAGATTTGCAACTAGTAGTTGACAAGCTTTTGTTGCTAGTATATGCATCAAGTGCTTCATTATCGATGCCTAAATGTACTATAGGCTCAGGAACATGATGCAACTATATTATTCGATAGTTTCATCCATATTTAACTAGTGTTTTGCCTATGTTATATATATAAAAAGCCTTGATATTCTTTGTTTTATGTTTTGAAGGCACTTTTGGATGAAAGATGCAAAAAGGATTAAATTGGAGGTAATTGGCAGATTTGACCTTTAGTTGATGTTTTGTGCAGAGCATGAGCTCTAGAGGTCAAAATGAAGTGATTCTAGTGGCATTAAAAAACTAACATCCATACCTTTCTGGAAATCTAAGGCAAGAAAATAAAATAAGAAAGAGCATGGAAATTACAACCTTCAAAGTCAAATCTTGCAATCTGTCAATGTTGACCTTCATCCATTCCGACTTGAATATCTGGAGCTACAGAAGTCCAATTGATGCAAACTCAATTTCTTTGGATTCCTGACTCAAAGGCCTATCAACGCTCCAAATTTCAGCGACAAACAATGTCACATGAAGGAGATATGAGTTTTCAAAAATGACAACTGAATTCTGCTAGCAAACAGGTTTCGTGAAGAAACGAGTTCAAATTATGTTTCGAAGCATCTAAATCGATATCCAAGTTTTTATTTCAGAAATTTAGCTCCTCTAAGTCAAAGCTTGAAGATTTCATGCAAGGCTATTTCTTTTTTTTTTAGAAAAATAGTTATTGAAGTACTTAATTGTAAACTGTCTACTTACGGGATGACTATTTTGTAAAATAGAGACTAGGGTTTCCTATGATATAAAAAGAATGAGAGAAGAGAAGGGGGACAGCCAGCCAAGAGGAGAAAAACGCCCCTTTCCTCTAAGAAACCAGAAATCATGCATTCCTTCTTCTTTTTTATTAGTTGTTCAACAAACATGCAAGGCTAAACTCGTTTTCTTGGTTGCAAGGACACGAAAACCTTCGGATTTCAAGAACTGTGAGATTTATTTTACCTTTTCTTTTCAGTTTATATGATGAATATGTTTGTTCTCCTATGTTTATTTTTCCTATGATTGTTTATTTTAATTGCTAGAGCGAACTTTAAGTTATTATTGTAGACAATCTATTGCTAAGTTTGATATCAAAACCGGAGTTATGGTATATGAACTTGTGAAGCAACTGAGTTTAATAATTGTGGCGGATCTACGTTATTAATCTTAGGGAGAACATTCAATCAAATCAAACATAGACTGCGGACTGTTGCGATGTCGCGGTCGCATAAATTAATTACCCTAGCTTCAAACACAACACACAAGATAGTATAGAGCAAGCAAGGGGTCGATCCCACGAGGAAGGTTCAAGTCAGATTTTTATGCTAGATGATATGC
>Ga0307518_10000616_pt1 | contig 26780 bp, 32 predicted proteins | sample 25_EM_MG_FD_203889 | JGI IMG/M metagenome (GOLD analysis project Ga0307518, IMG submission 203889) | Populus trichocarpa ectomycorrhiza microbial communities from riparian zone in the Pacific Northwest, United States - 25_EM | ecosystem: Host-associated > Plants > Roots > Unclassified | place... | reverse complement strand
TGAAGCACTACTACGGCCTCATGATCACCACCGCGGAGAAGAGCGCGCTCAGCGACATGCTCGGTCGTTGCTGATCTCGCGGGCTTCGGGTTGGCTGGGGCCATGGCGACCTTCGTATTGATCCACGGCGGTGGTGGCAGCGCCTGGGACTTCCACATCCTCGAGGCGGAACTGACCGGACGCGGGCACGACGTGGTCGCGGTGAACCTGCCGATCGACGACGAGAAGGCAGGCTTCGGAGAGCACGTCGACGCCGTCGTGAACGCGATCGGCGACCGCGGGGACCTGGTCGTGCTCGGCCATTCCTACGGCGGCTTCACCGCGCCGCTGGTGGCTGAGAAGCTTTCGCCGCGGCTGCTCGTGATGCTGACGCCGATGATCCCGAAGCCGGGCGAGTCGCCGGGGGACTGGTGGGGCAACACGGGTTTCGAGTCCGACGAAAGCCTCAGCGAGGAAGAGCAGTTCTACAACGGCGTCCCCGCGGACATCGTCGCGGAGGCGGGTTCGCACGCCCGGAACCAGGTCAGCGCCGAATGGGGACAGCCGTGGCCGCTCGACAAGTGGCCGGACGTCCCGACGAAGGTGCTCATCGCGCGCGAAGACCGTTTCTTCCCGCTTGGGTTCCAGCGCCGGGTCGTCCAGGACAGGCTCGGTTTCGCGCCCGACGAGATCGACGGCTCCCACTCCGTGCCCTTGAGCCACCCCAAGGAACTGGCGGACCGGCTGGAGTCCTATCTCACCAGCGATCGAGGCGCATGACCTCTTCGAGCGGCTGACGCGCGGCGGGCTTGAAGGTGTCGCCGGTGTAGAACGCCGTCGGGATGAGCGCGGCCTGGTGCACGTTCTCCGGCAGGCCGAGGATCTCCGCGGCCTCCTTCTCGTACGCGAGGTGCAGCGTCGTCCACGCCGTGCCGAGCGTGACCGCCCGCGCCGCGAGCATGTAGCTCCACACCGCCGGCAGCAGATTCCCCCACAGCCCGGCCTGGTTCCCGGCGGGCAGTTCCGCGCTGTCCGTCTCCAGGCACGGGATGACGTGCACGGGCACTTCGCCCATCTTGTCGGCCAGGTACTCGACGCTGGAGCCGACGCGCTTCTGCACCTTCGACCGCTCAGGGTCGTCCGCGAACAGCTTTCCCGCCGCCCGAGGGGAATCGAGGTACTCGCGGCACGCCCGCTGGTAGAGCTTCCCGAGCTCGGCCCGCTGCGCGGGATCGGTGATCACGAGCCAGTGCCAGCGCTGGGTGTTCGACCCGCTCGGCGCCTGCAGCGCGACCTGCAGGGCGTGTTTGACCAGTTCGAGAGGCACCGGCCGGGTCAGGTCCAGTCGTTTGCGGACGGTCCGGGTGGTCGTCAGCAGCTCTTCGGGCGTCATCCGAGGATTATGTCGTTATGATCGGCGGGTGGGGAGGCCGCCGCGCGAACGAGGGATGGGCACTTTGCTCAGGCACGTCCTCGACGTGACCGAAGCCGACGTCTCCGCGTTCTTCGAGGACATCGGGCTGGGGGACTACCGGCCGCGGTTCACGCCGTTCGTCCGCGCGATCGTCGCGCACGGGCCGCTGCCCATCCGCGACCTCGCCGCCGAAGTCGGCGTCACCCATTCCGCGGCCAGCCAGACCATCGCGCAGATGGCGCGTCAGGACCTCGTCTCGCTCCGGCCGGGGACCGACGCCCGGCAGAGGATCGTCTCGCTGACCGAGAAGACGCGCGACCTGATGCCGACGCTCGAAGCGGAGTGGGCGGCGACCAGCGCCGCGGCCGCCCAGCTGGAAGCCGAACTGCCGTACCCGCTCAGGGAAGTGCTGGTCGCCGCCGTCGAAGCCCTGGAGCGGAAATCGCTCCGTGAGCGCATCGCCGAGACGGACGCCGCGCTCAAGCTGAAGCGTCGGCCCGAGCAAGACTGAACACTGCCCAGACGTACTTCCCGCCGGAGCAGAGCTCGTGTCCCCAGTCGTCGGACAACGCGTGCACCAGCTGAAGACCGCGGCTGCGCGCCGCCATCGGCGACGGCTCCTTCAGCTTCGGCCGGTTCGTCCCGGAGTCGAAGACCCGCAGGGTGAGCCTTCCATCGGCGAATTCGACTTCGAGCCTGTCCGGTTTCTCGCCGTGCTCGAAGGCGTTCGTGACGAGCTCGGAGGTGGCCAGGAGGACGTCGTCGACCGCCGGCCCGTCGAGACCGAGGCTCCCGAGAGTCGCCCGCACGGCCTGTCGCGCGACGGCGGGGGCCGTCACATCGACCGGCAGGGGCAGGGAGACCACCGGCAACGAGCCCTCCGATCGCGTCTTGGACATCGTCATGGTTCCGCACCTCCCCTCACGAGAGACTCCCAGATCCGCTGTTCGCCTCCCTGATACCCACAAGGGCCGAGGTCGAATCAGGCCCCGTCCGTGAGTTCCGTCTCGGTCAATCCTTCACGCAGTTTCTTGAGCGTGGCGGCCAGCAGTCTTGACACCTGCATCTGGGAAACGCCGACCCGGCGCGCGATATCCGACTGGCTCATCCCGGACCCGAACCGCAGCGCGACGATCTTGCGCTCGCGATCGGGCAGCCGTTCCAGCATCGGCCGCAGCGCCTCGCGCAGCTCCGCCTGGCTCAGGTTGGCGTCCGCCTCGCCGAAGCGGGTGTGCGCCGAGTTCTCCAGGAGGTTGTCCAGTGACGCCCCATACCGGCCTTGACCGGCGCGGAGGCCTTCGTAGACCTCGTCGATCGGGACGCCGAGATGCGCGGCGATCTCACTGGGCTTGGGCGCGCGCGAGAGCCGGACGGTCAGCTCCTCGCGCACGGCCGAGATGTTCGCGTTCAGCTCCTTCAGCCGCCGCGGCACCCGGACCGACCAGCTGTTGTCACGGAAGTGGTGCCGCAGCTCGCCGGAGATGGTGGGGACCGCGAAGGCAAGGAAGTCGCTGCCCTGGCTCGGGTCGAACCGGTCGACGGCGTGGATCAGCCCGATCGTCGCGATCTGGACCAGGTCCTCCATCGACTCGTCCCGGTTGCGGAACTTGCGCGCCAGATTGCGCGCGAGTTCGAGGTGCGCGCGCACCAGCTCGTCCCGCAGCGCCTCGCGCTCGGGGGCGTCCGGGGGCAGCGCGCACATGCGCTCGAACAGGACCGGGACATCCGCGCCGTCTTGCTCGACGGGTTCGGTCACGGCCGGGCCGCCTCGCTCTCCCGGATGAGTTCCACCCTGGACAGGTAGCCGCCGTCGGCCGGGGTGACACTCCGCCGCGCGGACGTCGCGAGCGCGGTGAGCAGCTGCCAGGACAGACCGGTCTCGTCGTCGGGTTCCGGGGAGTCCGAAAGCACCGACACGGTCACCTCGATCCGCCCGTCCTTCCACGAGAAGACGCAGTTCAGATGGCCGTCGGCGGCCGACGGGAGCAGCATCGAGCAGGCCTCGTCCACCGCCATCCGGAGATCTTCGACGGCGTCCAGATCGAAGTCCTGGCGCATCGCGATATCCGCCACGATCGTACGGAGAGTGGGTACCACGTGCGGTACCGCGGCCGTGCGTACCTCGATGAGTTGAGCGCCCTCCCCGCCGGGCGGGGTGTTGTCCACCACGTGTGTTCCTCTCTCGAGCTGCGCTGCCGCTCCTCCACCGATGCCCCCACCTCCGCCCTCAAAGGCGGCGCTGCGCGCCCGGTGCTGCTTTCAATGCCCTGGGTGTGAGCAAACCAAACCCACGTTTGAGCCGTGCAGGGGGCGGGCATGTAACCGGCGACAAACGATCTCCTTGGAAGGCGGGGACCGACATGGCTGACGTGAGCCGGCTGCCGAACGTGGTGGCGGAAGAGTGGGACTGGCAGCTCCGTGGGTCGTGCCGAGGCGCGGACAGCAGCTTGTTCTTCCACACGGACAACGAACGCGGTTCCGCCCGTGAGCGGCGCGAATCGCGGGCCAAGGCGATCTGCCACACCTGCCCCGTGCTGGCGCAGTGCCGTAAGCACGCCCTCGCGGTGCAGGAGCCGTACGGCATCTGGGGTGGCCTCGGCGAGATCGAGCGTCGCGAGCTGTTCCTCCGTGAACGCCGCGCCGGGCGCAAGGCTTTGACCGCGCATTGAGCGCGCCCCGGGCACCGGTCGGCGACGCGCACGACGGCGATCGTCGCGCCCCGTCCGTACTGGGTTAGGGTTGGGACTGTCGTTGCGGGGACAGCCACGCCTACCCGCCGAAGAAGAGCGTGCGTCCGTGTCCGGACTGGGCGCGGCCGTCGCTTGAGACCACAGGCGCGTTCCGGCGCTGAGCGTCGGTTCTCACCTGATGAGGAGAATGTGCATGCCCGCAGCGGACCAGAACACCACGCCGCCCGGTTTCAGCATCACGCTGGACGCCGACGCGTCTGAACCGCGTGTGGTGGTCACCGGTGAGCTAGACCTGCTGACGAGCCCGCAGCTTCAGGAGACCCTCGGGGCCCTGATCACGGACAAACCGTCGGGCCGGGTGGTCGCCGACCTGACCGGCGTGACCTTTTTCGACTCCTCGGCGCTGAACGTGGTGCTCCAGGCACAGCGCCAGGCCGCCGAGAAGGCGGTCGAGCTCGAACTGGTGCCCAGCCCCCAGGTGAGCCGCGTGATCGAGCTCACCGGCGTCGCCGAGCACCTCAGCGTGTCGGAGGAGCCCCCCGCCTGATCCCCCGCTACGGTCGTGGGCTCGTGATCCGCGACACCTGGGGGCAGCAAGATGATGGGGCGGACGCATGCCCTGACGGGGTGGTGCGCGGGCCTCGCGCTCGCGCCCGCCGTCGGAGCGGGCACGGTGCACCAAGCGGTCGTGTTCGCCGCGACCACGGCGGGTTTCGCCCTCCTTCCCGACCTCGACCACCCTGGCGCTCGCGCGTCGAAGCTGCTCGGCTGGTTCACCGGCGCGATCTCATGGCTGCTTCGCCGCGTTTCGGCGGCGCTCTACGCGCTGACCAAGGGACCTCGGGACGAGAAGGTCACCGGTAAGCACCGCCATCTCTCGCACACCGTCCTGTTCGCCGTCGGGCTCGGCTTCCTGACCTCCTGGGGTACCGCCGAGGGTGGGCCTTGGGCCGTGTTCGGGGTCGTCGTCCTCGGCCTGCTGCTCGCGGAAGGCGCGCTCGGCGACTGGCTCCTGCCGGTCAGCGGCGCCGCCGTCGGCTGGTGGGTGTGGACCGCCCCGCCGGACAAGGCGGCGCAGCTCGCGGAGATCTCCGGCTGGCTCGGCATCGCCGTCGCGGCCGGGTGTTTCGTGCACTGCCTCGGCGACGCGCTGACCGAGTCCGGCTGCCCGTTCCTGTTCCCGATCCCGATCGCGGGCGAGACCTGGTACGAGATCCGGCCGCCGAAACCACTGCGGTTCCGCACCGGCAAGAAGGTGGAGAACCGGCTGATCTTCCCGGTGTTCGCGGTCGCCGCGGTGGTGCTGATCCCGGGTGTCTGGGAGTACCTGTTCACCACGGTCCAGGGGTTGCTCACGCCGGACGGGACGCAGACCGCGGTGCACTGATTCCAAGTCCCGGAATGCCTCCGTCGCCGCCGGCGTTGAATCGGAACGTCGGACCCGGTTGAGGAGGGGGAACAGTGGACAAGCCCGTGCTGCGCGCCGACGCGCGCCGCAACCGAGCGAAGGTGCTCGCGGCCGCCGAAGAGGCCTTCGCCATCGACGGCCTCGCCGTCCCCCTCGACGAGATCGCCCGCATGGCCGGTGTCGGCGCGGGCACCGTCTACCGGCATTTCCCCAGTAAGGAAGCGCTCTTCCAGGCCGTCGTCGTGGACCGGCTCGAGCAGTTCGCGCGGGAAGCCCGCGAGCTGCTGACGGTCGAAGATGCCGGCGAAGCGTTCTTCGACTTCTTCAAACGCGTCGTCCAGCAGGCGTCCCGTAACCGGGCCCTCTGCGACGCGCTCGCCGAAACGACCGGACTGGGTTTCAAGGCGAGCGCGGGCGACGAGTTCCGCGCGGCGACGCAGGCGCTGCTGACGCGGGCACAGGCCGCGGGCGCGGTGCGCGAGGACATCGACGGCGACGACCTGCGCGCCCTGATCGCCGGATGCCTCGCCGCCGAACGGTACTCACTCGAAGAACGTCATCTCGTGCGGATCATTGTCGACGGTTTGCGCACGTTACGTAACAAAACGTAAGATCAACGCGAGTAGTCCCCGTACCTGCGCTTCGCATGGCGAGGGGGTGCCGGATGTCGAGCCAGGGTTCCGTCACGGTCGCGGCCATCGCGGGTCTCGCGACCGGGTTGCTCGTCGCCGCGCTTTTGGTGGCAGGCCGCGAGCCACAACCCCGCGTCCACGAAGTCGGCACGACCCCGTCCCCGACTTCGACGTCCCGTTCGGTCGGGCCGGTCACGGTGACCGTGCCGGGGATCGTCCCGGAGCCGCTCGTCATCACGCGTACCAGCACGCCGGCGCCGCGCACGGTGACCAGGACCGTGACACCTTCACCCACGTCGACGGTGCTTCCGCCCAGTACGACCACAGGGTTCCGAAGCGACTGATGCAACGCGGCCCGTGAAGGCCGCCCTCCCCGTCGGGCGGCCTTCACGGTTTCCCCTGTGGCTAGCCGACGTCGCGACGCCGCCAGCCCATGAGCCCGGCCACGAGCGCGACCACGGCGACCCCGGCCAGCCAGACCAGTGGTGTCGCGGTGAACTCCGCGGCGGGCAGTTTCGGAACGTGCGAGAACGGTGAGGCGTCCACGATCGCCTGCGGCAGGTTCAGCACCGGGCCGAACAGGCTGAGCAGCAACGCCAGCCCGGCGATCGCCCACGCCGCCGTCGTGAACTTCGGCGCCAGGCCGAAGAGCGTCACGGCGAGCCCCGTGATCACCCACACCGCCGGAAGTTGCGCCAGCGAAGCGACCACCATGTCCCCGATCGCGTCGCCGACACTTCCGGCGCGCATCCCGTTCGACAGTCCTAAAAGGACACCGCTGACGACCATCATCAGCGCCGTGCCGCCGAAGGCGAACACGAGATGGCTCCCCAGCAGCCGCAGCCTGCCCACGCCCGTCGCGAGCAGCGGCTCGACCCGCACCGCGGTCTCCTCGGCACGCAGCCGCAACGCGGCCTGCACCCCGTAGAGCGCGACGACCATGGCGAACAGTCCGGTCATCGCCGCCATGAAGGCGTCGATCAGCCCGTCCGTGCCGCCGAGGCGCTGGAAGATCTCCTTCGCCTGCTGGCTTTCCCCGACGACGTCGCCGATCCCGCTCGCGACCGAGCCGAACACGGCGGCGCAGACCGCCGTGCCGATCAGCCAGCCGATCAACGGACCGCGGTGCAGCCGCCACGCCAGCGCGAACGGACTGCGCAGCGACGCCGCGGCTTCGGCGGGCCCGGGACGCGGCGGGACGATGCCGGTGCCGACGTCGCGGCGCGGAAGGAGCGCGTACCCGATCGCGCCGACGACCACGGTCGCGGCCAGCGGCAGCAGGAAGACCCACCAGCGCTCGTCGGCGAACGGCCGGATCCGCTGCGCCCACCCGATCGGGGAGAGCCAGGAGACCCAGTTCGCGTCCGAGGTCGAGTCGCCGACCGCGCGCAGCAGGAACGCGACACCGACGGCGGTGGCGCCGATCCCGTTGGCCGTCCGCGAATACTCGGCCACCTGGACGGCGACCGCGGCGACCGCCGTGAAGACCAGTCCGGTCACCGCGGTGGCGGCGCCGAGCGCGAGCGAGCCTTCGACGGGCAGCTTCGCGCCGATCATCAGCCCGGTCTCGACGACTCCGATCAGGACACTCGCCCCGGCGGACACCAGCACGCCCGCGGTCAGCAGGGCGTACCGGCCGACCACCGCGGAGGCCAGCAGTTCCGCGCGGCCCGAGTCCTCCTCGGCCCTGGTGTGCCGGGTGACGGTGAAGACCGCCATCAGCCCGATGACCAGGGCGAGGAAGCCGCCGAGCCGCCACGCGGTGAACCCGCCCGCGGTCGAGAGGTCGAAGGCCGGGCCGTAGATCAGCGAAAGGGACGGATTCGCGCCCATGCTCGCGGTGAGCCCGGCCCGTTCGGCGGCCGTCGGGTACAGCGTTTCGAACGTGCCCGACGACGTCGAGGGCATGATCCCGAGCAGGACGATCCAGATCGGCAGGACGATCCGGTCCCGCCGCAGCGCCAGCCTGGTCAGGTGCCAGGTGCCGACCAGCCCGTGCGCCGGTCCGGTGACGAGGGGGCGGTCGAGCGTCGCGGTCATTTCGCGCTCGCTTCGGTGGTGTAGTGGCGGAGGAACAGTTCCTCCAGCGTCGGCGGCTGACTGGTCAGGCTGCGGACGCCGACCTGGGTGAGCTGCCGCAGCGCTTCGTCGAGGGAGCGGGTTTCGACGTCGAAGCGGACCCGGTTGCCCTCGACCTTGAGGTCGTGGATGTTCTGGAGTTTGGTCAGCCCGTTCGGCGGGCCCGCGAGCTCGGCCGAGATCGACGTCCTGGTGAGGTGCCGGAGTTCGGCCAGCGTGCCGGTCTCGACGGTGTGCCCGTTGCGGATGATGCTGACCTTGTCGCAGAGCGCCTCGACCTCGGCCAGGATGTGGCTCGACAGCAGCACCGTGCGGCCCTGCTCGCGCTCCTCCTGGATCGCGTACTGGAAGGTGGCCTCCATCAGCGGGTCGAGGCCGGAGGTCGGCTCGTCGAGGATCAGCAGGTCAACGCGCGAGGCCAGCGCGGCCACGATCGCGACCTTCTGCCGGTTGCCCTTGGAGTAGGTGCGCCCCTTCTTCTTGGGGTCGAGGTCGAAGCGTTCGACGAGGTCCTTGCGGCGGCGCTGATCGAGCCCGCCCCGCAGCCGCCCCAGCAGATCGATCACCTCGCCGCCGGAGAGGTTGGGCCAGAGGTTCACGTCGCCGGGGACGTAGGCGAGGCGCCGGTGCAGGCTCGCCGCGTCCTTCCATGGGTCGCCGCCGAGCAGGCGGACGTCGCCCGAGTCCGCGTGGAGCAGACCGAGCAGGACCCGGACGGTGGTCGACTTCCCCGCGCCGTTCGGGCCGAGGAAGCCGTGCACCTCCCCAGCGGGTACCTGCAGGTCGAGGCCGTCCAAAGCCTTGGTCCGGCCGAAGGATTTGTGGAGGCCGGAGATGGAGATGGCGTTTTCCATGGATCTGAAGGTACAGTGATTTCACGAAGTTGTGAAGTTAAGAAAACGTATGGATGGTGTGATCACTCTGGGGGAGGTAAGAGAGGATGTGCTCATGACGACGACGCCTGAGAGTGCTTCGAGCACCCAGAGAGACGAGGACGCCGTCCGCCGCTACGTGGAGCACCTGGGCCTCACGCTTTCCCAGATCGGGATGCAGCGGATGCCCGCCAGGGTGTTCGCCGCGTTGATGACCACCGACGCCGGCCGCCTCACCGCGGCCGAGCTGGCCGACCAGCTCTCGGTGAGCCCCGCCGCGATCTCGGGGGCCGTGCGGTACCTGGAGCAGATCGGGCTGGTCGCCAAGGAGCGCGAGCCCGGCTCGCGCCGCGACCACTACCGGCTCTTCGACGACCTTTGGTACGCCACGTTCATGAAACGCGACCGCATGATCACCATGTGGCGCGACGCGGCCGACGAAGGCGTTTCGGCGCTGGGGTCGGACACCCCGGCGGGTGAACGGGTCGCCGAGATGCGCGACTTCCTGAGCTTCATGATCAAGGAGCTCAACGACATGTACGCGAAGTGGCACGAGATGCGGGCCGAAAAGGGCAAGTAGCTCATCGGGCCTCGTGAGTGGCAAGGACGGTTAGAACCGTCCTTGCCACTCACGAGGCCAGCGCGACCAGGAGCGTGCCCGCCAGCCGTTCCGCCCACTGGTCCAGTTCATCCTGGCCGGGTTCGCGGTCCTCGAAGGACGCCAAGAACGCGTACTGGAAACACGCCCCGAGCAGCATCGACGCCGACGCGTCCAGATCCGCGTCCTCACGGATCCTGCCGAGCCGGGCCTCTTCCTTCAGGTATTCGGCGACGCGCACGAGCGGGACGTCCGGCCCACGCTCCCTGCTCATGACGCGTTCCCGGTGGGTGGCGAGCAGCTCCCGTGAGGAGAACAGCGACACCGCGATCGGGAAGCTCTCCAGGTAGAACGACAGCGCGATCCGCGCCAGCCGGGCGAGGTTCGCCGCGAGCGGGGCGTCGGCCGCGGTCTTCAGCAGCTCGTCCAAGGTCGTCCCGAGCGCGGGCAGCCGCTCCGTCAGCACGCTCGTGAAGATCTCGGTCTTGTCCTTGAAGTGCTTGTACAGCAACGCCTCCGAGTAGCCCGCCGCCTGCGCGATGGCCTTCGTCGTGGCATGCGCGTAGCCCTGCTCGCGCATCACCTTCGCCGCCGCGGCGACGATCTCCTCGCGGCTTCCCATGTTCGCTCCTGAGGGCTTCTCAGCGTTCGCTCGACAAGTGGTTAGTGAACACTCACCATAGTGGGTGAGTGTTCACTAACCCAGGAAGGCGTGACCATGAAGCTCACTGTTCTCGGTGCCACGGGCGGGGTCGGATCCGAAGTCGTCAAGCAGGCGCTGGCCGCGGGACACCACGTCACGGCGGTCGTCCGCGACCCGTCCCGGCTGAACGCCGAAGGCGAGCTGCTGGAGGTGGTCGTCGCGCAGCTGTCCGAGCACGGCGCGCTGACCGAGGCGGTGTCCGGGCGCGACGTGGTGATCTCCGCCCTCGGCTCCCGCGACCGCAACCCGACGACGATCGTCACCGACGGGGCCCACGCCGCCGTCGCCGCGCTCGGCTCGGCGGGCGTCCGGCGGCTGCTGCTGGTGAGCGCCAGCGGCCCGTTCGTCGACGGCGACGCCTTCTTCACCAGGAACGTCGTCAAGCCGATCCTCGGCAGGATCCTCCGGCACGCGTTCACGGACATGGTCGCCGCCGAGCGGATCGTGCGCGCGAGCGACCTCGACTGGACGATCGTGCGTCCGCCGCGCCTGCTGAACGGGCCGCACACCGGCGAGATCGCCGCCCGCACCGACGGCAACGTCCGCGGGAGCTACAGCATCAACCGCGCCGACGTCGCCGATTACCTGCTCCGCGCGGCCGCGGACGACTCGCTCGTCCGTCAGACGGTCTCGATCGCCCACGGCTGACTCCCCGCGTTTCGTCCTCTCGATGCGGTTGTTGCGTGCGCGACGATCGCGTTCAGAGGACGAAACGCGGCAGTAGGGTCGCGAGGTGATCAGCCGTGCGGTGGTGCTCGCCCCGATCCTTCTCGCGCAAGCCGTCCGGGTGCGCCGTACGACGCCCAGGCTGCCCGGCGCCGCGGGACCGGTCACCGGCCTGGTGGCCGGCGATGGCGACCCGGTGCGGCTCGCGGTGCTCGGCGAGTCCACTGTGGACGGGGTCGGCGCGGCGACGCACGCCGAGGCGCTGACCGGACGGCTCGCGGAGGAGCTCGCGCGCGACGGCCGCGCGGTCGCATGGCAGGCACTCGGCCGGACCGGCGCCAACGCCCGCGTGGTGCGCGAGGACCTGCTGCCGCGGCTCGAACCCGCCGACCTGGTCGTGATCGCGCTCGGCGTCAACGACACGATCGAACTGCATTCGGCCGCGCGGTACCGGCGCGACCTGCTCGACCTGATCGTCGCCGTGCGACGTCGCGTGGGACGGGTCCCGGTGGTGCTGGCGGGCGTGCCGCCGATGGGCCGGTTCCCCTCGTTGCCGCGTCCGCTGCGGGACGTCCTCGGCGCGCGGTCGGCCGTCCTCGACGCCGCGGCCGCGCGGCTGGCCTTGCTGCCCGGCGTCGTCCACGTCCCGATGCCTGCCGCGATGCTGGACCCCGCGACCTTCGCCGAGGACCGTTTCCACCCCGGTCCCGAGGGCTACCGGCGCTGGGCGGGACAACTCGCGGACGTGAGCCGTCGGCTACTCAGCGACACCTTTTCGGGGTAAAAGCGCTGATCAGGTCACCCGCCTGCCACAGATTAAGAAATTTCCGTGAAAAAGCTGGCTCTGCGTGTATCTGGTGGCAGCCTCGTTGCGTCCTATGGAGCAGTCGAGGAAATGAGGGACACCCGATGACGACCGAGACCAACACCGCGCCCGTCGACGACGAGGCCACGGCCACCGAAGACCTCGAAGAGACGACACCGAAGCCGAAGCCGATCACGGCGCCGGTCCCGCCCCGTCCCGGCACCAGCCCCGACGGCAACTGGGACCCGCACAGCACCGACCCGCCGGTGAACTGAACTCACACAGACAGGTGATGTCCGGAGGCCGAGGGGGCCGCCGGGCATCACCTCCGGGTGCTCCTTCGGGGGAGGGGGACGCCCGGACGCGGGCCCGTTGGGGAGCGGGCCCGGGGGGAGGGAAAAAAGGGCCGGCCGGTGCGCAGTCCACACCTACTCGCGCCGGCCGGTGCCTTTGTCCTCCGCCCACACCGAGGGGGACGACCGAAAACTCGACAAAAAAGTTAGTGACTTGATGTATCCCAGAGCCTCTTGCACGCTCCTTCTCCCCGAAGGGCCCGCGATACTGCCAGCGCCGACACGAAGACACGTCCGAAGTGGGGCAGATACGGTGACCGACGTGCAAACGACCGAGGTAGACCCGCCATGGGAAGGACTGACCGGTGCCGACCTGCATGCCGCCTGCATGCGCGCGGCGCGGGCCGGTGACCGCCAGGCGATGGACAGACTTGTGCACGAGCTGACCCCGCTCGTGTGGCATGTCGCGCGCGCGAACGGGCTCGACCGCCTGACCGCCGAGGACGTGGTCCAAACGGTGTGGCTCGCCCTGTTCAGCCAGCTCGACAAACTCCGTGACCCCAAGGCGCTCGCCGCGTGGTTGATCACCACCACCAGGCGCGAGGCCCAGCATCCCTTCGGCCGCCGCGCTCAGCCCGTCCCGCTGACCGACGAGCTGGCCGAAAGCATGGAGAGCACCCATCCGGCCCCCGAAGAGGAAGCCGTCCGCGCCGACCGGGATCGCCGGGTCTGGCGCGCCTTCCTCCGCCTGCCGCACCGCTGTCAGCAGCTCCTTCGGCTGACCGTGCTCGCCGGGCGGGCCGAATACCAACTGGTCGCCGAAGCACTCCGTATGCCGCGCGGAAGTGTCGGCCCGACCAGGGGCCGTTGCCTCGAATCGATGCGCGACCTGCTGGCCCACGAAGGGGGAAGCCGATGAACGACCTCGGGACGCCGGGGGAGATGACCTCCCCGGGCGATGAGGCCTTGCTCGCCGATATCGGGCGCTTCATGGACGAACTGGACCCGCCACCGGGAGACCTGGTGCAGCGGGTTCAGTTCGCGCTCGCGCTCGAAAACCTCGACGTGGAGGTCGCCCGCTGGGAGCGGATGGACGCCACGGCGGGTGTTCGCGGCAGCGACACCGGCACGATCACCTTCACCGTCAGCGATCTGACCGTGATGATCAACCTCACCAAGATCGGCAAGAAACACCGGATCGACGGCTGGCTCGTGCCCGCCGGCGAGTACGGAGTGGAGGTTCGCGTCGCCGAGCACGGCACGAGTTCCACCACCGCCGACGAAGGTGGCCGGTTCGTGCTGGACAACGTCCCACAGGGCACCACCCAGATCGTGATCCACCTCGGCGACGTGACCTGTCGCCGGACGGTCGTGACCCCGACAGTGGTGCTGTAACCGGACGGCTGTTCCGTTATGCGGCGTGGGTGTGCTCCCATAGTGCGTGTGCCCGCGCCGTCTCCTCCTGTCGTCGATCCCGTAGCCGAAGAGGCGGCCGAACTCCTCGCCCAGGCGAGGGCCGCCGCCTCGGATCACGGGCTCAGCAGGCCGATCCGTCTGCTGCGGCGCGCGCTCACGCTGCTCGGCCCGGTGGACGCGGATCTGGTCGCCCGGTTGGAGATCCGCGTCCGGATCCTGATCAGCCTGGCGGCGGCCGAAGCGGAGATCGCGTCCCAAGAGGACGGTCTCGCCCGGCTGGACGAGGCGGAACGCATCCGGCTGCTGCTGCCCGGTGGCGACGTGCGGCACGAGCTGCGCTTCGTCGTCGGACTCCAGCGTGCCGTCGTGCTGATGCGCGCCGGCAGGCTGGAGGAGTCGCTGGCGCTCAACAACGCCTTCCTGCCGGGGCTGGCCGCCGAGGCGGGCAAGTACAGCGCGGTGCTCACCAGGTCCCTGGTGAACCGTGCGTGGCTGCATCTGGAGATGAGCAATCCGGACGCGGCGTACCGCGACCTCGTCGAGGCATCCGACCTCGCGGTCGAGCATGGTCACCGGTTGCTGGAAGGGAAGATCCGGCACAACCTCGGTGATCACGCGCAGCTGCTCGGCGACATCCCGGAAGCACTCCGGCACTACGAGCAGGCCGCCGCGATCTTCGTGACCGACGGCCCCGGTTCGCTGCCGCTCGTCCGCCTCGACCAGGCGAAAGCGCTGCTCACCGCCGGGCTCGCCGAAGAGGCGGCGCGGCATCTCGACGACGCCATCCCGGAATTCCGGCGCAACGGCGCGGTGCACCTCGTCGCCGAGGCGGAGGTCGCCAGGGCGGGTGCCGCGATCCTGGAACGCGACTACACGCTGGCGAAGAAGCTCGCGGCGTCGGCGCGGCGGAGCTTCCTGCGGCGGGGCAAGGGACGCTGGGCGGAGATCGCCGCGTTGACCCGGCTCCGCGCGGACGCGGTGAAGGTCTTGGCGGACAGGGAGAAGAAGCCGTCCGCGAAACTGCCCGAGCGGCTGGCCGATCTCGCCATCCGGCTGGCCGGGCTGGGCCTGCGGGACGAAGCGGGCGCGGCCCGGATGTTCGCGGTGCGGCTGCTGATCCGTCGCGGGGAGACGGCCGCCGCCCAAGCGCTGCTGGCGCAGGTGCCGAAACCGCGGCAGACCACGCCGATCGACCACCGGATGCAGCTGCGGTTGTGCCGGGCCGAACTCGCGGTGGCGTCCCACCGGCCGCGTTCGGCGCTCGCGCAGGCGCGGGCCGGACTGGCGGAACTCGGGCAGATCCGCGACCGCATGGGCGGGCTCGACCTCGTCTGCGGGACGGCGGCGCACGGCGAAGAGCTGGGCAAACTCGCGCTGACGCTGGTGCTCAAGAAGGCGAGGCGCAGTGGCGCCGGGGCGAAGAGCCTGTTCGCGTGGCTGGAACGCACACGCGCGCAGGTGTACCGCTACGAGCCGCTCCCGGTCATCGAGGATCCCGCGCTCGCCCGGCACATCAACGAAATGCGGCACGTGCAGGGGACGATCCAGGCGCGGCGGCTGTCCGGTGAACCGGTCGGGAAGCTCGAGGAGCGCTACGACCGCTTGCAGCGGGAGGCGACGCGGCTCGGGTGGTACACCAGCCAGTGGGGTCGTCCCCGCCCGGTCTCGGCACCCGAAGAGGTGGTCGAGCGGCTCGGCGATCGCGTGCTGGTCAGCCTGATGGGGTATCGCGACACCTTGTACGCGGTGGTCGTCGACCGCGGCCGGTTCCGGCTCGTGAAGCTGGGGCCGCTCGGGGAGATCGTGGAGACCGCGCGGCAGTTGCACGCGGACCTCGACGCGCTCGCCCCGGACAACCTGCCCGCGCCGCTGGTCGAGGTCGTCACCGGTTCCGCGCGGCGCCGGGCGGACAAACTGGACCGGCTGATCTCCGCGTCGCTGGCGAAGACGCTGGAGAACCGTGAGCTGATCATCGTGCCGATCGGTTCGCTGTACGCGTTGCCTTGGGGCGCTTTGCCTTCACTGCACGGACATCCGGTGTCGATCGCGCCGTCGGCGACCGCCTGGGTGACCGCGTCCGGGCGGCGGAACTCCGGCCCGGTGCTGCTCGCCGGCGGGCCAGGGGTGCCGGGTTCGGTGGGTGAGGTGCGGAACCTGCGGGCCGTGTACCCGCACGCGCGGCTGGTCGACGGGAAGGACGCGACCAGCGACGCCGTACTGTCCGCTTTGGACGGTTCCGGAATGGCGCATCTGGTCGCGCACGGCGCGCACGAACCGGCGAACGCGTTGTTCTCGCGGCTGGAACTGGTCGACGGCCCGTTGTACGCGCACGAAACCGCCCGGCTCGCGAAGCCGCCGGAACGGGTGGTGCTGGCCGCGTGCGAACTCGCGATGAGTCATATCCGGCCCGGTGAGGAGGCGCTCGGTTTCGCCGGGACGTTGCTCGCCAGCGGCTCGCGGACGGTCATCGGCGCGATCGCGCGGGTCGGCGACAAGGCGGCCGCCGCCGCGATGGCCGATCTGCACCGGCGGCTGGCGCTGGGGACCGCGCCCGCGCTGGCGCTCGCGGAAGCGACCGCCGCCGATCCGCTGCGGCGCCCCTTCCTGTGCCTCGGCGCGGGCTGAAGGGGACTTTCACCGCGTCCTATGCGGCGAAGCTCCCTTCGCCGCGTCCTATGTGGCTATGGCGTCCTTCGGCTACCCACAGGAGTTGTCCACAACCATCGCCGCCTGTGGACAACTCGGCCGAGCGCCCGTTCCCGTCGCCCCGCGGCGGTAGACTGGACTCGGGGTCGCCCCCCTGGGACGGGCGGGGGACTGAGGGGCGGGAGTCGAAGGTTTTGGTCGTCCACAAAGGACGGTCGCAGGGGCGAATTGCCCGGTTGTGGCCTGTATCGCCGAGTTTGTTCGGTCCGTGAAGGCCTCCTTGAGGGACCCTGGGTCCCTCAAGGAGGCCTTCACGGACTCCGGCGAATTCCTGGGGCGGGAACGGGGTCAGGCGCGTTCGGCGTGTTTCACCAGGCGGGTGGCCAGGATCGAGATCACGGCGCGCAGGGCCGTGCGGATGCCGGCGCCGGTGCCGGGCAGCGGTTCGGTGAACCGGCCGGTCCACCGCAGATCCGTGCCGCCGGCGGCGTTCGGCGTGAACGAGACTTCGGCGCGATAGTCCTTAAGCAGCGCGAGACCCGCGAAGCCGTAGACGTGCTTTCGGTCCTGTTCGTACTCCAGCGTCTCTTCGTGGAGATACACCGGCCACAGGCCGACGGCCCGCACCGCGCCCACGTTGTCCGCGTCCGGTTCCCGCGCCCAGCGCGAGTGGAACACGACCGGCTTCGCCCATTCCGACCACCGGGAACCGTCGGCCTCCAGCGCGAACAGCGAAGCGGGCGAGGCGCTGCTCGTCCGGTTGACCTCGAAGGAGTACGTCTTGCCCATGTGGCGACGATAACCGCTCCGAACGCTTCCGATAAGTGGTCAAGGGTGACGGGGCCGCCTCCGCCGACGTTGCGAAAGCCACTTTCGCAACCTTCAACGTTGCGAAAGTGGCTTTCGCAACGTGCCGCCCTCGGCCGCACCGCCGGATGAGTAAAGATAGGGGCGTGAGCACGCCGCGCCGCGAGATCGCCGCACCACATTGGCTGGTGCAGCTGCTCCGCAGCACACCGGTTCCCATTCCGTGGAACATGGTCGCCCGCGCCGTCCTCGCCCTCGCCGTCCCGCTGGCCGTCGGCTACGCGCTCGGCGACATCGGCGTCGGCGCGCTCGTCTCCACCGGCGCCCTGCCGACCGTCCTTTCCGAATCCGCCGGCCCGTACCGCTACCGCGCCCGGCGGCTCGGCGGCGCCACCGCGGCGGCGGGTCTCGGCTACTTCGCCGGGCTGATCACCGGCGGTATCCCCGCCGCGTCCATCCCGGTCGTCGTCGGGGTCGCGGCGGTGTCCGCGCTGATCAGCGCGGCGGGAAGCAACGCGTCGGTCGCCGGACTGCAGATGTTCGTCTTCTGCGTGCTGGGCACCGGCCAGCACGTCACCGGCCTGCGCGTCGAAGTCCTCCTCGGCTACTTCTGCGTCGGCGCCGCCTGGAGCCTCCTGATCGCGCTCGCCACCTGGACCTTCCGCGCCACCAGCCCCGAACGCGGCGCCGTCGCGCACGTCTACGTCGAGCTCGCCGCGATGCTCTCCGCGACCGACGAGGCCACTTCCCGCGTCGCGCGGCACCAGCTCACGACCGCGATGAACACCGCGTACGACCGGCTGCTCACCGCGCGATCCTGGCTGTCCGGCCGGGACGCCACCTACCGCCAGCTGCTCAACCTGCTCTCGGCCAGCACGCCCGCCGTCGAGGCGTCGGTCGCGATGGTCAACGCCGGCCGCCACGCCCCGGACGACGTGATCGACCACTTCATCGCGACCTCGGCCGCCGTCCTCGCGAACCAGGAACTCCCGGAGCCTCCCGGAGCGCCCGAAGACGCCGACCCGGTCCTCGCCGCGCTCTACGCCGGGCTCGCCCGGATAGGCAAGGGCGACAACCGGAAACGGCGCGAGGTCCAGCCGTGGCACAAACGCCTTCGCGGCTGGGCGGGTTCGCTCGTTTCCGGCCCGCTCACCTGGTTCGCCGCGCTCCGCCTCACGTTGTGCGTCGCGATCGCCGAAGTCGTCGCGCTGCTCGTCCCGTTCGAACGGTCCTACTGGATCACGCTCACCGTCGGCATCGTCCTCAAACCGGACTTCGGATCGGTCTTCGGCCGCGCCGTGCTGCGCGGTATCGGCACGGTGATCGGCGTGGGCATCGGCGCGGCCGTGCTCGCCGCGGGCGGCGAAGGCTGGCTGCTGGTCCTGTTGATCGCCGTCTTCGCGGGCGGCGTCGCGGTCGGCAAGGTCCGCAACTACGGCATCCTCAGCGCCTTCGTGACACCGCTGATCATCCTGCAGATGGACCTCGCCAGCACCGGAAGCTGGAACATCGTGCTCGCCAGGCTCGTCGACACCGTGCTCGGCTGCGCGATCGTCCTGATCTTCGGCTACCTGCTCTGGCCGGGCAGCCGGCGCCCGCAGGTCGGCGGACGGCTCGCCGACAGTCTCGACAGCCTGGCGAAGTACGTCGACAAAGGACTCGTGCTCGCGCCGTCCGGCGAGGCCCGGCTGGAACGTTCCCGCGCCCGTCGCCGCGCCTACCGCGCGCTGGCCGACCTGCGGACCGCGTTCCAGCAGGTCGTCGTCGAACCCTCCGCCGCCGGACGGCAGGCCGTCGCCTGGTGGCCGGTGATCGCCGGGCTCGAACGCGTCGCCGACGCCGTCACCGAGGTCGGCGTCACCCTCGGGCGTGGCGCCCCGGCCCCCGGCGAAGCCGACGTCGCGCTCCTGACGGCGGCCCTCGCCGAACTCGCGGCCGCCGTCCGCGAGGAACGGGACCCGGCGGAGATGCCGATGCCCGACAACGAGCGGCTGTCCGGCGTCGTCGACCAGATCGGCGCCGCCTTCGACGCCGTGCGCGGTCCCGACCTCGTCGAACGCGCGCCGCTGCGGCTGGTCCGGCGATTCCTGCCGTACCACCGCCGCGCCTGAGGCATCCTGGTCCGGACGGACCGACTTCCTGGGGGCTCGATGAAGGACTGGATACCGCTGATCCAAAGCCTGATCTGGCCGGTGCTCATCGTGGGCTTGGTGATCAAGTTCCGGTCGTCGCTCCACCGGCTCGCCGACACCATCACCAGCCGGGTGAGCCAGGGCGCTTCCTTCGAAGCCGGTGCCTCGGGGGTCAGGCTCGGACCCGCCTCGCCGCAGATCCCGTCCGGCCCCGAACCGGAGCCCGGCGCGCAGCCGGTGCTGGACGCGGCGTCCGCGTCCGCCGAACCCCGGCCGGACACGACCAGCGCCAACACGATCCACCTCGTCCACACGGCGCGACGAGAGAGGCAGCTGGACCGCGGCAACTACCAGTACCACGGCATCCACGCCTTCCTCGTCGGCGACGACGACCGCGATCTCGACCGCGTCACCAAGGTCGTCTACCACCTCCACCCGACCTTCTACGAGCCGAACCGGATCGTCACGGACCGGAAGACGGACTTCGCGTTGAGGACGGCGGGCTGGGGGATGTTCAACCTCACGGCCGACGTCCACCTCGAAGGCAGGGAGACGCCGTTGAGGCTCGAGCGGTACATCAACTTCTGACCACCCCACCCGTACGGGGGATGGGTGAGCATCATCTCGAACTAATGTTCGAGTTTTCACGCATAATCGACGCATGCTCGACACTGGTGACACGCTGCCGCCGGGGCCGCGTCACCTGCACATGGTCCGGCCCAACCAGCCCGTTTGGGTCGATCTCAAGCTGGTGTACCCCGTCGGCGCGGTGAAGACCCGCCTGCCCGACGGCCTGGATCTGACCGCCACCGTCCCCGGGCTGCTGGGGATGTGGCGGGCGACGACGACGGGGCACTGGGTCGGCTGGGTCACCTTCCAGCTCGGCCCGGTGGGCCGGGGCGGCACGACGCATTCGCAGTGGGTGCTGGCCGAGGCGCTACGGCCACGCGAACAGCGGAACACGTGGTCGGGCAGCTTCCCGTCCGAGCGGCGACGATGATCGTCCCGTCCCATGGACGCTGTTGACCGTGCGCCAAATCGCGCCCACCATGGGGCCGTGTCCGTCACCTGGGAGTCCGCGCCGCACCGTTCGCTGGGTGAAGGCGTCGCCGCACTGCTCCTGCGCCGTGGCCGTTTGGGCTCTCCGCCCGCGTAGCTCCTCATCTCGCCAAGTCGTCCGACGGTGAATCCAGGGAGCCCCCATGTCCATCGAACTGCCCGACCGTGTCCGTCTCCGCCCCGCGACCGTCCCCGACGGCGGAATCCTCGAAGGGCCGCGCGTGCTGCGGCGCCTGCCGGAAGGTGTCGAGGAACGCCCGTACGAGCTTTTCCAGCTACGCCCGCTGGGAAGGGTGATCGGCGCCGAGATCGGCGGCGTCGACCTAGCCCGGCCGCTGACGCCCGAGCTCCACGCCGAGCTGAATCGCGCGCTGCTGGAGTGGAAGGTGCTGTTCTTCCGCGATCAGGACATCACTTCGGCGCACCAGCGCGCGTTCGCCGCCAACTGGGGCGAACTGGAGACGAACCCGTTCATCCCGAAGGGCGACACCGAGGACACCACGCGGTTCGCCCGGTCCGCGACCATGCCGGCGTTCGAGAACATCTGGCACGTGGACGTCACGTTCCGGCCCGCGCCGGCGCTCGGTTCGGTCCTGCGGCTGATCGAGGTCCCGCCGGTGGGCGGCGACACGATGTGGGCGGACATGGCCGCCGCCTACGACAACCTGCCCGACGACGTCCGCGAGCGCGTCGACGGGTTGACCGCGGTGCACGACTTCATCCCCGGCTTCGACCGCTTCTCCGACCCGGAACTCCTGCTGCGCCACCAAGACGCGTTCCCGCCGGTCGAGCATCCGGTCGTCCGCACGCATCCGGAAACCGGACGCCGCACCCTCTTCGTGAACCAGGCCTTCACGACGCACATCGTCGGCATCGACCGCGACGAGAGCGACAGGCTCCTGCGGTACCTGTTCAGCCGGGCGCATGTCCCGGAGTTCCAGGTGCGCTTCGCCTGGCGGCCGGGTTCGGTGGCCTTCTGGGACAACCGCGCCACCCAGCATTACGCCGTCAACGACTACCACCCGTACGCGCGGGTGGCCGAACGCGTCGCCATCGCGGGCGACCGGCCGTTCTGAGCGTCCCCACGACGGGTGATCGCCGAGGCGGGTTCGCCGGTCCTTGTGTGACGATGAAGCCATGGGCATCAACTTCGATGAATTGAAGAACAAGGCCACCGACGCTCTCCGCGAGCACAACGACAAGATCGAGGGCGGCCTGGACAAGGCGGCCGACTTCGCCAAGTCGAAGTTCTCCGGTCACGACTCCCAGATCGACTCGGGTGTCGAGAAGGCGAAGGGGTTCATCAACAAGTTCGACGACACCCCCGACAACCCGCCCCAGCCCCCGCAGGGCCAGTAACCCCCCTCCCGCAATTCGTCCTCTGAACGCGGTACTTGCACACGCAAGGACCGCATTCAGAGGACGAAACGCGTCAGGAGACCTCGCCGATCGCGGTGTCGCCCTCGATGGCCGTGATCCGGCCGCCGCGCTCGCCGAGCGCGATCAGGCCGTCGCGCGCGTCCGGGGCGGTCAGGCTGACCCGCACCCCCGCGCGCTCCGCGTCCTTACTGGCCGCAAACGCTTGCGCCCCTTCGTGACCCGCGTTGACCGTCACCGCGAGACCACCCGTCGACGCCAGCGAACCCCGCGCGGCGCCCAGCCGCCCGAGCGCCTCGTCGACGATCGGCAACAGCGCGTCCCGGTTGCCCTCGGTCATCGCCCGCACCAGCGCCGGGCTCGACCCGGCCACCCGCGTGCCGTCCGTATAGGACCCGGCGGCCAGCGACATCGCCAGCGGCCCGCCCTGCGCGCCGATCGTGGCCAGGATGGCCGCGAAGATATGCGGCAGATGCGAGATCCGCGCGACCGTCTCGTCGTGCGAGTCCGCGGGCAGCGGCACGACGTGCGCGCCGACGTCCAGCACGAGCTGGGCGACCTCCGCCCACGCCGTCAGATCGGTGTCGTGTTCGACGCCCAGCACCCACGCGGCGCCACCGAACAACGCCGGGTTGCTCGCCTTCCAGCCCGAGTTCGCCGTCCCGGCCATCGGATGCCCGCCGACGAACTTCGCGTACGGCGCGCGGCGCCGGACCGAGTCGAGTACAGGACCCTTCACGCTGGTCACGTCGGTGAGAACGCAGTGCCCGGCGACCCGCGAAACGGTGCGGAGCACCTCCTCGACCGCGGGCAGCGGCACCGCGAGCACGATCATCGCGTCCCGCTCCGCCGCCTTGCTCAGCGCCGCTTCGACCTGCGTGGTGACGTCGAAACCCGCTCTGCTGGCGGCGTCCGCGTCAGCTTCGGAGGTCGTCGCCCCGAACGTGGTGCGGCCGATCGAATGCGCCGCGCGCAGCAGCGAACCACCGATCAACCCGAGCCCGATCACGCATACGTCCCGCACGGGGTTCATCCTGCCATCTACAAGGCCCCACGTCAGAGAACGGCGGCCAGGCGGGTTCCCTGATCGATGGCCCGTTTGGCGTCCAGTTCGGCCGCGACGTCGGCGCCGCCGATCAGGTGCACCGGCAACCCGGCCGCCCGCAGGTCGTCGACGAGGTCGCGCACCGGCTCCTGTCCCGCGCAGACGACCACGGTGTCCACGTCGAGCACGCGCGGCTCGTCACCGACGGTGATGTGCAGACCGTCGTCGTCGATCCGTTCGTAGGCGACACCGGTGAGCTGCTCGACGCGTTTGGCCTTCAGCGCGGCACGGTGCACCCAGCCGCTGGTCTTGCCCAGCCCCGCGCCGATCCCGGACTTCTTGCGCTGCAGCAGGAAGACCTGCCGCGGCGACGGCTCGACCTTACGCTCGGTCAGCCCGCCCGCGGCCCGCTCGGGATCGGTGACGCCCCATTCGGCCATCCACGCGTCCAGATCGAGCGCGGGGGAGGTGGTGTGCGTCAGGAATTCGCTGACGTCCACGCCGATCCCGCCCGCGCCGATCACCGCGACCTTGCCGCCCACCGGTTTCCCGTGCCGGACGACGTCCACATAGGACAGAACCTTGGGGTGGTCGATACCGGGGAGCGACGGCACCCGCGGCGTCACGCCGGTGGCCAGCACGACCTCGTCGAACCCGGCGTCGATCAGATCGGCCGCGGCGACGCGGGTGCCGAGGCGCACCTTGACGCCCGTGACCTCCAGGCGCCGCGTGTAATACCGGATGGTCTCCGCGAACTCCTCCTTGCCCGGGATCTTGCGCGCGATCCCGAACTGGCCGCCGATCTCGTCGTCGGCTTCGAAGAGTTCGACCGCGTGCCCGCGTTCGGCGAGGCCGGTCGCGGCCGCGAGCCCGGCGGGACCCGCGCCGACGACGGCGACGCGTTTGGTCTTGCGGGTGGGCGAAAGCGTCAGCGTGGTCTCGTGACCCGCGCGCGGATTCACCATGCAGGACACCAGTTTCCGCTTGAAAGCGTGGTCGAGACAGGCCTGGTTGCAGGCGATGCAGGTGTTGATCTCGTCCTCGCGCCCGCTCTCGGCCTTCCGGATCCACTCCGGGTCGGCGAGGAACGGCCGCGCCATCGACACCAGGTCGGCGTCGCCGCCGGCCAGCGCCTCCTCGGCGACCTCGGGCATGTTGATCCGGTTCGACGTGACCACCGGGATCCCGACGTGCGGCTTGAGTTTGCCGGTCACCCAGGTGAACGCCGCGCGCGGCACGGACGTCACGATCGTCGGCACCCGCGCCTCGTGCCAGCCGATACCGGTGTTGATGATCGTCGCGCCCGCCTCTTCGACCTCCTTGGCCAGCGCGACGACGTCTTCCCAGCTTTGCCCGCCCTCGACGAGGTCCAACATGGACAGTCGATAGATGATGATGAAGTCCTCGCCGACCGCCTCCCGCGTACGGCGCACGATCTCGACCGCGATCCGGCGCCGGTTTTCCGCGCTGCCACCCCATTCGTCGGTGCGTTTGTTGGTCCGCTCGGCGAGGAACTGATTGATGAAGTAGCCCTCGGAGCCCATGATCTCGACGCCGTCGTAGCCAGCTTCCTTGGCCAGGAAGGCACAATCGGCGAACGCGCGGATCTGGCGCAGCACGCCGTATCCGGAAAGGGCCCGCGGTTTGAAGGGATTGATCGGCGCCTTGATACTCGACGCGGAAACGCTCAGCGGGTGGTACGAATACCGGCCCGCGTGCAGGATCTGCAACGCGATCTTGCCGCCCGCCTCGTGCACCGGATCGGTGAGTTGCTTGTGCGCCTTGGCTTCCGCGCGCGTCGAGAGCTTCGACGCCAGCGGCAGGAGCCAGCCGGTCCGGTTCGGCGCGAAACCGCCGGTGACGATCAGCCCGACGCCGCCGCGGGCGCGTTCGGCGTAATACTCGGCCAGCTGCGGGAAATGCGCTTCCTTGTCTTCGAGGCCGGTGTGCATCGAGCCCATGATCACCCTGTTGCGCAGGGTGGTGAAGCCGAGATCGAGGGGGGACAGCAGGTTCGGGTACGGGCTCATCGCTGGTCCTTACGCATCGTGGTGGAATGCCTGGAGGACTTCCTCGAGCCACTCGACGTGGCCCTGTTCGGTTCGGATTCCTCCGCGCAGCACGAGGAACTGGTGCAACGACTGTCCACTGAGGACGCTGGGGTCGGGGAAGTCGCGCTTCTCGATCAGCAGGTACGCGTCGAGCTGTGCCGCGTGCGCGTCGCGATGCCGGGTGACCTCGGCGGCGACGGCGGCCGGATCGCCGAGCGCCGCGCCGCGGATCTTCACGGCGAGCTCCCTGGCGGTGGCCGACGGGTCGGGTTCGGCGAGCCAGCGGGTCAGTTCGGCCCGCCCCGCGTCGCCGACGGTGTAGACCTTCTTGTCGGGTTTTCCGGACTGCGCGACCTGGTCGACGGTGATCCAGCCCGCGTCCTCCATCCGCTTGAGGACGCGGTAGATCTGCTGGTGGGTGGCGCTCCACCACAGTCCGATGGACTTCTCGAAGCGGCGCGTCAGCTCATAGCCCGAGCCGGACCGCTCGGACAACGAGACCAGGATCGCGTGCTCCAGTGCCATGCACCTAGTTTCATATGCACCTAGTTGCACGGCAAGGCGACGCGCGTCACAAGTCCGTGAAGGCCTCCTTGAGGGACCCAGAGTCCCTCAAGGAGGCCTTCACGGACCTTGAAGAATTACGGCTTGCGGGCGATGCCCCCGATGACGCGGGACTCCGAAGGCGAAGCAGCGAAGATCGTCTTCTCGTCCGGATGCCACGCCGGCGCGTAGACCAGGCCCGGCTCCAGCAGCGGCCAGCCGCCGAAGAAGCGCCGGAACTCGTCCATGGTGCGCAGGAAACCGGGGTTCGTCGTGGTCTCGTAGTACGCGACGATGTCCAGCAGCGCCTGCCGTTCCTCGTCGTTGGCCGGGTTCTCGTTGGTCATCTGCGAGAGCACCAGCAGCGAGCCCGGCGCGAGCCGGTCGCGGTAGAAGTCCAGCAGCGCGTCCGGGTCCTGCTCGTCCTTGATGAAATGCATGACCGCGTTGACCACCAGCGCGATCGGCTCGCGGACGTCGATGATGCCGGAGTCCATCACCCGGCCCCAGAGGTCCTCGGGGTCGAACAGATCCGCCGCGATCGCGTGGTGGCGGTCCGGGTCGGCGGTGTCGGCGAGCAGCAGTGTCGAATGCGCGAGCGCGATCGGCTCGTTGTCGATGTAGAGGACGTGCGTGTCCCCCTGCGGCCGCGCCTCGTCGGCGACCTCGTGCACGTTGCCCGCCGTCGGCAGCCCGGAGCCGATGTCGACGAACTGCTTGATGCCCAGTTCCGCGCAGTGCCGCACGGCCCGGCCGAGGAACTGCCTGCTGGTCTTGCAGTAGTCACCCATCAGTGGCAGGCGCTCGCGCACCTTCTCGGCGAAGTTGCGGTCGATGGCGTAGTGCGTGTCGCCGCCGATGAAGTAGTCGTAGACGCGGGCCGCGGACGGCCGGTCCAAGCTGTTCTCGACGGCCTTGAGCGCCGCGTCGTGATCGATCATCGTCATCCCTTTGTCCGCGCCGGAAATCCCATGCTAACCGGCCGGGACGTAGGCCTCGCGGTAGGCGTTCACGGATTCGGTCAAGCGATCGAGCTCCGCGCGGGTGCGGGCGAGCCCGGCCGCGTCGAGGCCCATCGCGTCGCCGACGATCTTCGGGATCCCGCTCGCGCGCTCCCGGAGCCGGGCGCCGTCCTCGGTCAGGCTGATGCGGACGGAACGTTCGTCGTCGGCCTGCCGGACCCGCTGGATCAGCCCGGACTTCTCCAGTCGTTTGAGCAGGGGCGAGAGCGTGCCGGAGTCGAGGCTCAGCACGGAGCCGAGCTCCTTGACCAGCCGCTCGTCCTCCTCCCAGAGCGCGAGCATCACCAGATACTGCGGATAGGTCAGGCCCAGATCGTCGAGCACCACGCGGTAAAGCGCGGTCACGGCCCGCGATGCCGCGTAGAGCCCGAAGCACAGTTGATCGTCCAGGCACAGCGACCCGGTGTTGTCCGTGGGCATCGGTCCTCCTCGTCCCCATGGTGCGCCGATCATGCCGCGGATCGCCACTTGAGTGGGCTAAATCTCCTTGAGTACGTTTTAGTTGTGCACAACTGAGTTGCGAGCTACCTTTGCCGTGTCGAC
>Ga0307518_10000615_pt1 | contig 26780 bp, 13 predicted proteins | sample 25_EM_MG_FD_203889 | JGI IMG/M metagenome (GOLD analysis project Ga0307518, IMG submission 203889) | Populus trichocarpa ectomycorrhiza microbial communities from riparian zone in the Pacific Northwest, United States - 25_EM | ecosystem: Host-associated > Plants > Roots > Unclassified | place... | reverse complement strand
ATTAGGGCTAAAAAAAGATTACTTGAGTACTAGATTCAGAGTTTGCATAACCCTAGAATCGGGACCACTACTATTGAGGCTTTACATAGCATGTTTTATCGAGAAAATCCAATCAAAATCTGAAGCACGCTTGTTTTTAACTATATCAGCAAATGGATTGGTAATCTCCCCGTAAAAAAAGATGATGATAGAACCCCGATAAATTAATGTTAGAATTGAAATTGAGTTAGGTTTCAAGCTTCAACATACCACCAAGAGCTTCACTGAGCTCTTTGGGACCACTTATCAACTATCATCTGTTTTGACAAAAGATGGAATCTTAGTTGTGCTTAATAGAAAAGGGAGAGAGGAATGCAAAGACGCACTTAAAATTGTTTCCCAACAAAATGAGAGAAATCATACATGATATGAGACAAAAGCTGAAACTAATTGAAAAAGTTTAGTACCAACTATACCGATGCAAATAACACCATTAAGGGTTTTCTTGATAGAATGAATTATCTGATAACCTCGAGACTCTAGGACCAACTATGTCAATGCAATATTAGGCAACTAATGGCATTCTTGAAAGAATGATTTCAACTAAAGCTGCTTCCACGGGCTTTGACCATGAGTCTCGGCATTGGGTTTCATAATCTGTTGGCTTGCATTGCTCGCTAGAAAGCACTCGGCAACATAGGATCCGAATTAAACTAAACAGAACAAGCATTAGACCACGTTTAATTTGTGCACCAATTTTACAGGATAGATGGTAATAGAATCATGGGTTGTCCATTTGCAATGCAGCAGCTTGCCATAAGCAAGCGCAGCAAATTGTTACGACCTAAGACACAAAAATTCAAGAGCTGCATTGGTCTTTCAAGTTTGAAAAAAAGTCCTCACCTTAATCCTCAATGGTACCAGGAACTAATTTGATGCAAGCCAAAATGCACCAATGCCATTCAGCAATGACAATGGGTATGCATAAACATAAATTATTCCATGCACAGTATAACATGCCAACACTTCTGCAATATAAGTGCTAAGAAAATGATGCCGTTATAATGTAGCTCTGACTGAAACAAATAGCTATAATCACTTCAAAATGAATTTCGTTAAAACCCTCCACCATCGACTCTACCAAGAGCATAAAACATAATATCATGGTAGGTGTGTAAGCAAGCTTTGTTCTTTCTCTAGAAGTCCATGGCTCCTTCCAAGAAATCATCCTAACATTTCAGAGGAGATCATATATATGATAAAAAAATGTTTATCAAGGAAAACTAAAGATTTCATTATTATTTTACTTTGGTCCAATTATAAAAAGAAATTCATCATTCTCTGATATTTCTGATATTCACTTCAACATCAAAGTCTACAGTACAAGAAAAATGAAATGAGCCAGTCAGATCATTCATTATATATAAAATAAAATCAAGTAATTTGATTAACGAAACCTTCTACAAATCCCCAACCATCATCTATATCTGGCCCCACCCAATAACCAGTTATTATTTTGTGAGTACAAGAACTTACATGCATACAACTAGAAACAAGTCGGTAAAAATGGTTGGTGGGAGTTGCTAGACATCCACCGCAGCTCTGATTCACAGAAAGTATCTCTCCAGTTGCGTTGCAAGGGACCAAAAGGTTCGTTGCTGTAAACAAAATTTGAAGTCATATAAGAGGGCAAGTAGAAGGCAGGTCTTCACGTTTCTTATGCATTATCTGTTAGCATTACCAGTGAACTTCTCCCTTTTCCTTTCCTTTTCTTTTTTGACTTTAAATAGAGGTTTTCATTACATAGTTTAACTCTTACAAACCCACAATCCATGGTGCACTTCTAATTCAACTCAACATGTTATGCTATAACAGTTACTTATTTTCACAAGCTTATGTTCCCATATCACAGGCAAAAATGGCAAAAACTATCAACTGAATATGATAAATCATCTTGCTTCAACTCTTTTTTGGTAGGTGGCGTGAAATTAAGATACCTGTCCCAGATGTTGCTTGGCCTGAAAGTCTCGTAACAGCTGATTTCCTTAGTTGTAATTCCTGAGAAACCAGTCACAAAACAGTCCCAAATCAAAACACAAACTTATTAACTCAAGTCAAGAACTTGGGGAGCACAACGTGATAATACAAAATAATAATAGTTGGGGAAAGGTTACCAACTCATGATGTGGTAAGTGATGGATTTTATGCATAAACCATTACTAGCTAGTGGTTGGCAGGAAGAATCTAAATCACCATGAAACAGCAACTCTACATTGACATAGGCTCATTTTTGCAAGCAGTTACAGTCTTGAACATGCAACCAGATATATACAAAAAGTCAGCATTTCTATGAATTAACCTATGATGTTGACTATTGGTTCAAACCAAACTTTAAGACAAACGTGAACTTCAAATTTCATGTCTAGTTTCTTACATTTGATATGATCTTATCATAAAGATGAGAAGTAAAATAGTCATTTACCCCAGAACTGTAAGAGGAACTCATCATTAGTTTTCAACAAGAGAATTGAAAATTTATTTTCATGCTGGCCAATAGGTGGAAACAATTTAAAAACACAGACTGTGTGATTAATCCACCAGTCAGCTTCTATAACAAAACTACAATTTTACACAATTCTATGCCAAAAGTTGTTCAATCTCAAATCTTTTAATTGACTTCTAAAGTGAAAACATTTATCTCCTCTACACTTTCGTGCAGCAATGAACCATCAAGTACTTGTCTGTATATGGACTATTCTACAAGATCTCTCCCTATCATAATGTAGCTCAAAGGAAATATGATCACATTGTTCACTTTCAATGCTGTTTTCTCATTTAACAACTAACTAATATTTGTATCCAATGGTTAGCAACATTCTATTCCAAGAATTTGATGGGAATATTAATCTACAATAACTCATCTCTTCTCACACAATACGCATTCATAGTATCCTTCAAAAGAACCATCAATTTTTTTGCCGAAAAAACAGTCTCTCTACACTTTCAGACAACATATCCATATCATACACTGAACCCTTTAAAGGAAACAAAAGGACGACCAAACTCCTAATCCTACAAGATGACAACCCATAATTTTCCTAAATCACATCCAAAACACCAACTGAATCAAACTATAAAACAACTCTTACCCCAGAAATTTATAAACATCCCAACCTCACTATACCATCTCTAGCACTACTTTACTCCATAAAGTTCATTCCTTTATGAAACAAAACACTCTTTTAAAAAACAAAACCCACCAAATTATTTACTCGACTTCATAAGAATAGCAACAAGAATTCACAGTGCTCAAATAAAGAGCCTTTCAATTAAGAAAGTTCAATTCTTGGATCACTCAATGAAATAAAATGACAAAGAAATTCAAGAAGGATAAGTTAAATATAACACTTGTCGCTTACAAGAAGATGGGTATGAATGATTTTTTTTACCTTGAATGAGAATTTAGGGGCGGAGAGAGGCATAGGGAAACTGATGGAGACTAACAAGGATGCCATTGAAGCTTCTTTTGCAGTGGAATTTCCTGTGATTTTTTGTGAGCTTCTGTGGTTTAGCAGTTCTTGTAGGGGTTAAGGGAAGTGTTATTTCCGATGAGAAAGTAGCAACGACATCGTTTTGTTGATTCAGTTAAATTCCATGATTATTGGGTTTTTGGGCGTTGCCTTTTTGAAAAAAAAAATATTTGTTAGTTAAAAAAACGGATTTCCACTTATTAACACGAAATATTAGAATTACAATAAAAAAAAATTGAATTTTTATTTTTATTTTTTAATAAATATTTGTTAATACTTATTAAACTTAAATTTTATTTATCTTTACAATTGGAAATGTTTTTACTCTCGTCACAACTTTAAAAAGCTGTTTAATTTTGAAATTGTGGTAAAAACTTGGGTTTAAGAAAAATTTAATTTTAATTTTTTTTTAATTTTTTAAAATTATAACCATAAAAACTATTACAATATTAAACATATACTTAATTCAATTCAAAAAAATTAATTAAATAACCTATTAATCCATAACTTAACTCGTGTAGGGTTTTTTTTAATACCGAGGATAATGTTAGTCAAATTATTAAATTTGAATTTCATACTTAAAAAAATTATAAAAATTAAATTTAATAATTTAATTAATAACAATTTAGTTCTTATTTAGGAATGCGGTTTAAATAAAGGTAAACCAAAATTCAAAAAAATTACTTAAATTTTTTTATGTTTTCGTATCTTATATTAAAATTAAATTATAAAAAATTAAAAAATATTTTTTTATTAAAAAATAATAACTTTTATCAGAATCTCAACCCCCCCGCCCCCCCAAACTTTGCATCCATCATAAGAGTGGGCCTTTCCTGCCCTCGTTTGCTGCTCAGAGAAAAGGAAAGAAATGATAATAAAAAATAAAAGTCATAAAGTAATATGGGCTGAATGGCTGGATCTGGAGGACGAGAGACATTCATGGGCCTGGACTCTGTTGGGCTCATATCAGGCCTTTTGTTCAGATTAATGAATAGCTAGGCCCAAATATTGGGCCACAAAATCCTTATAATTGTTTAATATAATTCAATTTAGCCATAACTTTCCGCGGGTTTCGTTGGTGCAAGCCTCTGGGCAATGAACGGTTTTTTTTTTTTTTTTCCCATAATAAATAGCTTGTGTGATGTACATATATACCTTTTTATCATAGTTTCCCGACCCGAACTGGTAACTGACTCGGAAAAAAAAAGTTACTGTATTATCGACTTGTGAGTTATCTGCTTAATTGAGATTAATTTTTTAAAAAATATAATTTTATTTTATTTTAAAAATATTTTATCAGTATTGATTCGGTTAGATTTTGAGAGAGAGGGGGGGTGTCTATCCATGTCCATGTTCTTAGATTTTTAGGCTTGTTTGAACCTTTATCGACCCATAATTACGATGCCCTATACATACAGAATTTGTTAAAGCAACATGGTAGACTTGTTGATATTTTCATGGTGGTACGACTAGCAAAAAAGATAACTAGCTCACGTTTTGAATAACTAAGTCAAGAAATATAATTGACAATGTTATCGTTGTAATTTTATTTTTGCAATATCTATAAAACTTAGTGATATTAAATTTGGCTTGGTCTGGGTCAACTCAGTAATCTACTAATTTATAATCTTTTATAGTAGAATCTTAGAAAAGAGTTTTTGGTAAAAGGTGAAAGGGAATAAACTAGATTTTTGTTCAGTTTTCATAGATAGTGTCATTGATGAAGTCATGAAAAAAATTTACATAAATTTTCTTGGGCTTTTTATGGAATGCTATGAAATTGAGCCTAAATCCACGAGAAACTCTATGATGTTTAACTTAATACTTGTGAAGGAGAAGAAAAAATGTGTAGAAAAATAAAAATAAATGTATGATATGCTTGTATTTGGATTTAGCTTATGTCTAACTCTACTTGGTGAAACCGAGGTGTACTTATACACCTAGCTTAGAATTTCTTCATGGAGGAGGAAATTATATCATTGATCAACCAAGATAGCTTATTAACCAAGATAGCTTATTGGTTAGTGTAAACTTGAGTTTTGTTCTTGGTACATGATTGTAAAAGAAGTTAGTGTGCCAATATAATAAAGTATATTTATTTTTATTGGTCTTCATGTAAAGTAGTAATAGGAGTAGCAAAAGAATAACTATTGGTGATAAAATATAATGCATGTTTTACACATACAAAAATGTGTGTTACATATTAAATTATTATATGATGATTCATAGAATTAAACATAAAGATATATGCCACATAGCTAAAGAAAGAAATATAGAAGAGATAGGAAAGCGAGTTGGTTGCTAATCGACTAACTCACGAGGTCGGGTTGCCTAAATAGACAACCTTAGTGGTTGCCTAAATGGACGACCACTTAGGTGACCAATAAAGCTTAAATTTTGTTTTAAAAAAATTAAACTCCGACTCATCAACGAGTTAATCATTAACTCTAGGGATTAGTTTAAAAATTATTTGAATTTTTGGATAAACTTGTAGGTTATCAGGTTAATCTTAGCTATTTATTTTATTAAAATGATATGATTTTATTTTATTTTTTAAAGTAATTCATTAGAGTTAATTTAGTCTATGGATGGAGTTTGACCAAATCAATTAAAACACTAAAAACTCAACTGGGTTAGCTAAGTTTTACATTTTTTTTTTCCATTTAACTTAAAACTTAACAAAGATCAAGTTGCAGGTTACGAATTTCTCGGATCATCACCTCATTCGATCCAATTTAGTTTAATAATTATTGTGAAAAGTCTTGTAAATGTGGTTTCGGCCTTCTCGCTTGATTACTCTCCTTGCCTCTCTCGTTGGTCAAAGTTGTAAACTGTTCCTAACGAGGAGGCCAAGGCCAAGGCAGACAACGCTTAAGCATGGTGACAAACCCCAAACATGTCCAAGATTAGGCTCTGAAAACAAAATAGAATATAGCCAACAATTACAAGAGACAATGAAGTCATTTGCATGAATCACTCCTGCAATTATATATATATATAAAATTTAACAACTACTGCAAAATATATAAGCCTCCAGCTCACCTTTTGGAGTTAGGTATTAACAACTAGTCTTTTTCTAAAATTAACTTCTACCAAACGCAAGTGAAAACTTGCAAAATCTTTTACCCTTGATGACAAGTAAGACACTGTCATCTTCAAGTCATCAGGTTGACTCACTGGCCTCCAGTGAGTGCATGCACAGGACAGATCCCGGATGTCTCTCTCTCGTATATTTTCCCACCCCTTTATTATAATTTTTCTCTAACTAAAAATGGGGTCGGCTAAAGATACCTACATCCTTCTGTTGGGCTGAGTGCATCAAGCCACCTCAGATGAACCGTAGTTGAATTTTATTTTTTATTTTGCTGTTTAAATACTACAAAGAAATGCCAAGTCCGGCGATATTAATTATGGAGAGAAGTGAGGGCCCAAGGTGTTAGCTGGAGGAGAGATCAAATGATTAAGGGAATATATATATATAAACTCAGTCCTTCACTTGCATAGTTTTTTTAATAAACAAGTCCCCAATCATCTTTAAAATCTTGTTAATTTCTCTTTGATGTCTCTTTTGCTTAACGTATTCGCTCATATGTTAGTGTCATAGTTCACACCATCGTTAGGAGAATTGGTTAACCAAACTTGCAAGAAAATCGAGTTTATATATATATATATATTATAAGTATATGGCTATTGGTCTCTTGATACATACCAGATCTTTCATATCCTTAATTTTCTATCCTGATCTTGACATCCAAACTCTCTCTTTTACCAGTAGCATGAATAAGAAGAGGGAGATGATCTTGAAGATCAGTTGTTTTCTGTAAATACAGCGAATATAGGGTTCTAATCCATCTAGCCTTGGCATGCTTGGTCACTGTTTTACTTGTGTAATAATATTATAGTGTTGTATTACAAGTATACGGCTATGAAAAAAATTGCATTTGTGCTTCTTTCTCTTTGATGTCTTTTTGCTTAATGTATTATATATTATAGCTTGCTCATAGACGGATATCGAAGTGAAGTAGAGTATATTTAGTAAAGTGGAGCTATAATATTTATCTCTCTAAAATTTATTTCTTGTTTTGTTGTCAAAAATATTAATAATATAGTAAATGAATATTAAGAAAAATTATTAATACTCTTTGAACAGTTAAGATTTATTGAGCAATTTAGAATTTACTATAAATATATATCATGTAATTTTATTTTGTCATAGTAAAAATAAAAGTTCTTTTTATCGTTCCTGTGAATATAAATATATTGTTGAATCACATTAAATCTTGTGTTTTTTCTGGTTTTTTTTCTATTATAATATTTATCAATAATTGCTATAGTTTTTTTACAATATTAAATTGTCTTAAAATTAGGAGAAATGGTTATAAATCTTGCAGGAAAATTGAGTTTATAAAAATCACTTGTGTTTTAGTGTTATATTGCAAGTATATGGCTATGAAAAAAATGCTTAAAATGAAATTTCTTATTCATTGATAGAATAAATTATGTCTATTTGATGTTTTTTTTTTTGTATAACGAAATAAATTGATTGATTAATAATACATTATGATATACAATGACTGACATGAAAAAATAAAAATTTTCATTTCAATTAAAATTGTTTTTTATATAACTCTTCCTATTTAATTACCACTCATAGATATAGTTTCATAAATCATGATATTAATAATAGCATGTTTAAGAAAAGCTAAATGTTCTATTTACACTTTCTTCTCAAAGTGTTCTATCATTGAACATAACATGACGTCAAAAGCGATGAAGCATGAATTTGTTTGTATATCAAGTTTTTCCTAAATTGATAAGATTTAAAGGTAAAAACACCGATATGTCAATGAATATATAAATTGGGGACTGATTTGTAACTAATCCAATGATTGATCAATGTTGTTGCAGGACTTGTTTGTTGCAGGACCAATCAAGAAAAAGTCTTCATGGAACTATTATTCTACGAAGAAGATTGTTTAGCTTTAGGTAGATCCAGACCAAGCCAGCCATGTTCTAAATTTACCCTAGACTTGAGGACTGTCGGTGCATGTCTGTAGCATAATAGCATTGCATGGTAATGCATCACTGTCTACTCCTCCATCTAGTTGTTACCGTTGATTACTACTCTTTTCTACGCCAAAAAAATTATCCACGTCTCCTTACCGACACTACTTCGGAAAGCTCCCTGGCTCCCACTAGGTTGCTGTCTGTGTGCTTAAAAATATCTCTCATTTCCAAAGGATATAGAGGAGTTGAGAGGGCCATAAAGGTTAGCCTTTGTCTTGTCTTGTCCTTGTTGTCTTTTTGGTTTTCAATTTAAATCTCCTAACACAGCAAGAAAATGGGAATTATACTGTTTTAAGTAGAAGAAAAAGGTAACTAACTGGCCTCCATTTCCCACTAAGTTTCTTGTTTTAGCAAAACAGAATTTCAAAACTCCTACTTCTTGAAACCATGTCTTGATAAGGAATCAAAATCTTGACAAGACTAAGCATTTTCTTGGAAGTTAATCGTTTTCTTGATGTGGGTTTTTAATTTTGAGCTGAGTTATGGTTTTCCCACTTGTGTTCTTGATTTAGCTCAAGCTAAGATATTGTTGATCCTTTGTGTGGTAGAGAAGTTTACCTTTTTTGCTTTAACTTTGGCATGTATTAGGACTAGTAAATCAATCAATTGAAGTGCCTGAGGATATTTATTTATAGAATTAAATTAAGAGAAGTAATTTGGAGACTTGTTTGTGATTTGATTGAGGGGGGAGTTTTGAATTAATTGCTTGACTGTTGATTGTTGAAACAGAAGGGAAAGCAAGAAAGATGAGTGGCAGTTTGATTGTCTCTCTTTTAGCATCATAAATAAAGAAGAACAGAAAAGGAAAAGTTACATTGCTGTCGACAGCTCTGCGACCGGCATATTCTGCAATGGAAGTGAGTGCAGGCTTGGTGGCCGGCTCTCACAACAGGAATGAACTTGTTGTTATCCGTCGCGATGGAGAATTCGCTGTAAGCAGCTAGTTTTCTGTAAATACTCTTCTTTTTCTTATGCCAACTTATCTTGTCTTAATTCCACATTTTTCTTGTTTATTTGTTTGCAGCCGAGATCGTTAGAGAGAGTGAGTAGGCAGATATGCCACATATGTGGAGATGATGTAGGGCTAACGGTGGATGGAGAGCTATTCGTGGCCTGCAATGAGTGTGCCTTCCCCATCTGTAGAACTTGTTATGAGTATGAGCGTAAAGAAGGAAATCAAGTCTGCCCTCAATGCAAGACCAGATTCAAGCGTCTCAAAGGATGTGCAAGAGTCCATGGGGATGATGAAGAAGATGGTACTGATGATTTAGAAAATGAGTTCAATTTCGATGGAAGGAATAGCAACAGACATGATATGCAGCACCATGGTGGACCTGAATCTATGCTTCACTATGATCCCGATTTGCCTCACGACCTTCATCATCCTTTGCCCCGAGTCCCTCTCCTTACTAATGGTCAAATGGTACTTAGCTCTGCTTCCTGTTCTGTCTTAAGGTTTTCCAAACTTTCTACTGAAATAATGACCCTTCATGACTTGCAGGTTGATGACATTCCTCCTGAACAACATGCTTTGGTCCCTTCATACATGGCTCCTGTCGGTGGTGACGGGAAAAGGATTCACCCCCTTCCCTTTTCAGATTCTTCTCTTCCTGGTAATTATTCCTATTCAGCCAATTGTTTAGGTAAATTGGGGGATCTTGGCTTTTCTTTCTTTCTTTCTTTTCTCTCTTGTAAATAAAAGGGAGATTGGCTGCTGCAGCACAACCAAGATCGTTGGATCCTTCCAAGGACTTGGCTGCTTATGGTTATGGAAGTATTGCTTGGAAGGAAAGGATGGAGAGCTGGAAGCAAAAACAGGACAAACTGCAGATAATGAAGCGTGAAAATGGAGACTATGATGATGATGACCCCGATCTCCCATTGTACGCCTTAGTACCGACCTTTCTTTATAGTTCCTTGCATAATTAATTGTCTTAAAGCTTTTTTATTCTTCTTATTTCCAGATAACTTGGCATGATTTACTGATTATTATACTTACCATTAGTTTCTCTTTTTGCCAAATGATTCGATTGCGCAATCACGAATTCTGTTTTTCTATGTCTCTCCTTATGTCTAAGAGCTTTAATCTAGTTTTTAAGGAAATTTAATTGTATGTAAAACAATAGTGCATTCTTCACTGTAAGTATATAAGTTGTAAACATGAGTCTTCATGCTGAAATGTTGGCAGGTATTATAGACTGTAGTAGAATATTGGTGGCAATTTCTCTTAGTTTCTTCTTTCTCTTCTCCCGCTTGAATTCCTGCTCCTAGCTTATTTTTAAGTTTCAGATATCTTAAACATTACTGATTATGGAGATAAAAATTATTCCTTGTGGATCAGAATGGATGAGGCAAGGCAACCACTATCGCGAAAGATGCCTATTCCGTCCAGTCAAATCAATCCTTACCGAATGATCATCATTATTCGACTCGTAGTTCTTGGGTTCTTCTTCCATTATCGAGTCACACACCCTGTGAATGATGCGTTTGCGTTGTGGCTCATATCTGTGATCTGTGAGATTTGGTTTGCTGTTTCATGGATACTTGATCAATTCCCAAAGTGGCTCCCTATTGACAGGGAAACTTATCTGGATAGATTATCTCTGAGGTAAGAAATCTGCCCTGTGCTTTGGTTCCTACAACTAAACTATTGGCAAGACATTAGGTGAACTCATGCTCCTAACTTGTTTGTCAGGTATGAGAAGGAAGGCCAGCCTTCTCAGCTTTCTCCAGTTGACATATATGTAAGTACAGTTGATCCATTAAAAGAGCCCCCTCTGGTGACTGCAAACACAGTTCTGTCCATTCTTGCAGTGGATTACCCTGTTGACAAGATTTCATGTTATGTTTCTGATGATGGTGCTGCTATGCTGACATTTGAGGCATTGTCAGAAACATCTGAATTTGCAAAGAAATGGGTCCCCTTCTGTAAGAAATTTAGCATTGAACCTCGGGCACCCGAGTTCTATTTTGCTCAAAAGATAGATTATCTCAAAGATAAGGTTGATGCTTCATTTGTTAAGGAAAGAAGAGCAATGAAGGTGATTAGGCTTCAATCAAAGATTTTATTTTCTTGTGCCTCTTTCTCACTCTCCCCCCTTTCATCTTTGTTTTCCAGTTTGTAAAGTGACCCTTTTACTTATTCCAACTGCAGAGAGAGTATGAAGAGTTTAAGGTTCGGGTCAACGCTTTGGTTGCCAAGGCACATAAGGTCCCGGAAGATGGATGGACAATGCAGGATGGTACTCCATGGCCTGGGAATAATGTTCGTGATCACCCTGGAATGATTCAGGTATGTGAATATTGATCCTCGTTTAATGCTCTTATGATAGTGATTCAATTCTTGAATAAACAAATCTTCTCAATGCTTCATAGGTTTTCCTAGGCCAAAGTGGAGGGCATGACACAGATGGAAATGAATTACCACGTCTGGTATATGTTTCCAGAGAAAAGAGACCTGGATTTAATCACCACAAAAAGGCTGGGGCCATGAATGCTTTGGTGAGTAACTCAAAATGGATTTAGGATTTCTCACATGTTCATATGAAAGTTAATCAGGATGTAACTTTTATCTGAATTCATGTGCTCATCTGTCAAACAGGTCAGGGTCTCTGCCGTGCTATCAAATGCACGTTATCTTTTGAATTTGGATTGTGATCACTACATCAATAACAGTAAGGCTCTTAGAGAATCAATGTGTTTCATGATGGATCCATTGCTTGGAAAGAGAGTGTGCTATGTCCAGTTCCCACAGAGGTTTGATGGCATTGACAGGAATGATCGATATGCAAACCGGAACACTGTATTCTTTGATGTAAGCATTCATTTATCAGAACTTCTGGATTGTTAATTGCTTCTGAAATTTGTCTGTCTAATGGAGAATTCCTCCTTCACTGCAGATCAATATGAAAGGTTTGGATGGCATTCAAGGACCTATATATGTAGGGACTGGATGTGTTTTCAGAAGGCACGCGCTTTATGGTTATGATGCTCCAAAAACAAAGAAACCACCAACGAGGACATGCAACTGCTTGCCTAAGTGGTGCTGTGGATGCTTTTGTTCAGGAAGGAAGAAGAAGAAGAAGACAAACAAACCTAAGTCCGAGTTAAAGAAGAGGAACTCTAGAACATTTGCACCTGTGGGTACTTTGGAGGGTATTGAAGAGGGCATTGAAGGTAACATTTATAACTAATTTACTCCTCAAATCCTGGTTTGATTATAGTTCTAGTTTCCTTCACCATTGAGGTTTAAATTGAGCTAAAAAAACCACTTGGGCTGCGTATCTTATGTTACTGAACTTCGCTATGATTTCCCACTTTGGTATTTTATATGCTGATCAATTTCCTTAAGATTGCCAATATTTTTTTCTACTTGTCAAAGTGATGGAAAAGAAAGAATATCCTTTACGTATCCACCCAGTTTGTCAGCTTTCAGTTTGTAGTTAGCAAAGGCTGATTCTAGAATGCAAACGAGATACCCTTTTTCATTGGTAAAGCTGATTCCATAGTGCAAAGTAAAGGACTACTGAGACATGTACTGTTAGGAACTGCTCAGTGCTTTCAGGGCAATTTTAAAACTAAGTTCTACATGACTCCTCATTTGTTTGTGTGCTGCTTGTTGAAGAAAGTTTAATGTAATAGTCTGCAAGCTTTTCGTAGCACTTAATTTTTGTTGTTGGATTCATTTTGTTTCTTTTCTCTGCTTGAGGCCCTGAATGATATTCCTGTTGGATCGATAATTTTGTCTCCTAAACTGGAAAAGCTTGAATTCAGGAATTGAAACCGAAAACGTGGCTGTAACATCTGAGAAGAAATTGGAAAATAAGTTTGGACAATCCTCGGTGTTTGTAGCATCTACCCTACTAGAGGATGGCGGCACACTGAAAAGTGCCAGCCCTGCATCCCTGCTCAAAGAAGCCATCCATGTCATTAGCTGTGGCTACGAAGATAAAACAGAATGGGGCAAAGAGGTAAAAGGAATGTTTAGATTTTTTTGTGTGGTTCAGACCTTTCGCTAATCATAAATTTGCTTCTGTTCCCCAGGTAGGGTGGATTTATGGTTCAGTTACGGAGGATATATTGACAGGCTTTAAAATGCATTGTCATGGATGGAGATCAATATATTGTATTCCTGCTAGGCCAGCATTTAAAGGTTCGGCGCCCATTAATCTTTCTGATCGTCTACACCAGGTCCTTCGATGGGCTCTTGGATCTGTTGAGATATTTTTGAGCAGGCACTGTCCTCTTTGGTATGGATATGGAGGGGGGTTGAAGTGGTTGGAGCGTTTGTCTTACATAAACGCCACTGTTTATCCTTTGACATCTATTCCTCTACTGGCATATTGTACTCTTCCTGCAGTGTGCTTGCTTACCGGGAAATTTATCACTCCAGAGGTATGCCATTTATAGCCACAGGAAACTATGTGAAACACGTACAGTACGAGCATAAACTATTAAGTTTGTGTATTAGATTTATTTATTAATCTAATCTTTTGTTCAACTTGCAGCTCAGCAATGCTGCCAGCTTGTGGTTTCTGTCTCTTTTCATTTGTATTTTCGCAACAAGTATTCTGGAAATGAGATGGAGTGGAGTTGGTATCGATGAATGGTGGAGAAACGAACAATTTTGGGTGATTGGAGGGGTATCAGCGCATCTATTTGCAGTATTCCAGGGGCTTTTAAAGGTTCTAGCTGGTGTTGATACGAACTTCACTGTGACGTCTAAAGGAGGAGATGACGATGAGTTCTCAGAGCTGTATGCATTTAAGTGGACCACGTTGCTCATCCCACCTACAACATTGCTGATAATAAACCTGGTTGGAGTCGTGGCTGGTGTCTCAAATGCTATAAACAATGGCTATGAGTCATGGGGGCCTTTGTTTGGTAAGCTTTTCTTTGCATTCTGGGTGATAGTTCACCTGTACCCTTTCCTGAAAGGTTTACTCGGCCGACAGAACAGAACTCCCACAATCATTATTGTCTGGTCAATTTTGCTTGCTTCAATCTTCTCCCTTTTGTGGGTTCGGATCGATCCATTCTTGGCCAAGTCCAATGGCCCACTTCTGGAGGAATGTGGATTGGACTGTAATTAAACTAGCATTCATCAGGACTCGCTCGTCAGGAAGTTTGGCTAGTAATGTTGATAACGAATGTCTGAATTGACAATCTTCAATCAGAACATGCGGTGGGGTGAAGCTTGCAGGCTGTAGATTGAATGTGTGTTTTCGTGTGGATCTTTGTTTTGAACTTCTCGCCCCTCGTCTTTGGCCCATGAATTCCAAAGGGGTCAAGAAGATTGAGCTGGCTGCTGTGCCCCAGTGGCTAAGCCTTACATTTGGTGGCATGCAATTATTGTGCAGAAACTACAGAAACACTCCTTTATTCCTTTTTTTAGTTCAACTTATATATACAGGGAAGATGAAGTAGGGAGAAGAACAACTGTATACTGTGTATTATCATTCTCTTGAGTCTCTCATTTCATTCGTAATAATAGCAGAAAGTGGGATTTGTCCTGCTTCAGATGTTGTAAAATGACAGTGGAAATGTATAGTGTTCATATGATATGATGGAGCTTCTTGTTTACCCAATTGTTTCAAAAATCTACGTGACAGCATTTTAAGTATCATATTCATTTCAGCCCGAATCTTTCTGGTGGCCTCAAATTAAGCCTTAATTTAGCACTGACGGCTCAAGTGCTATCAGCTGTCGATAATCATTTTAAACTTTTAAGTAAGTTATGTCAAATTATCATTTTAAATTAAAAATTTAAGTTATTAATTTAGATTTTAAAATATAATTTAGGCTTAGAGAGAATAAAAATAGTGAAATTTAGTTAATAAGGTTCTGATATCATGTTAAAGAATCATCTCAATTTAAAAATATAAGATATTAGGTGAGGTTTCAAAATATAATTTATATTATTTTCTAACAGGTCAATCTTGTAACTTGTCAACATGAAACCTAACTTAACTTGTATTTTAAATTAAACTAGATTGGAGTTGATCTAAGCAGACTTGACAGGTCAACTCATAACCTAGTTAATTAGATCAAAATCTAGTTTGATTTTCTTTTTTTAAAAAAATCTTGAAACGATATCGTTTTAGATTAACCTTAATCAATTTAGATGAACCCTTCACTCATGAATTCGATCATTGGTTAGCTAAATTTAATAACTTTGCAATTTAGATGAAGTCGTTTTAGATTGACCTTGAGCAATTTAGATGAACCCACTTCACTCCTAGCTAAATTTAATAACTTTGCAATTTAGTGGATGCCCTAAACTTTAATGGTTCTATATTTGGAGTGTTTGATTAGAAGTCAGGTGTAAGTTTAACCCAATGTTAAGCAGTTTATGTTGGTGGATTAAAGCATCTCTTTATGACTACCTAAGCTTGCAATGATCTTTATGTATTAACAAATTAAGGGCATCATTTGGTGCAGGTGGACAAACGCCAAAACATCCATACCAGCCCTTGTAATTTGGACGACAACCTCTAAACATCTTAGTTGTTGAACAGATGCATCATCGTCCTTGATTAATTTTTCATTAATCAGGAACATAAATATAAAAGTAATTATCTTAAAACATGGCTTGGAAGAAAACTGAAGACTTGGCATGCTCTTTCTGAGTCGAGCTACATCACTATCCACATCTACAAATAAAGGTCACAAGTTCCAGGATTGGAAACATATTTTCCACGAGTCAAAACAAAGGATGGCACCATAATCTTCTTACAAGCAAGTTTCAGACCTTCTGGAATGACTGCATAGGAAACTTACTATGGTACAAGAGAGTTCCAAAATTGTGCTTGGATCGAACCCATCTATGGTATCCACGATGATGAGCAACTCAGCTGGATTCCTCTCCAGACTGAGAAGGCTGTGGATTTATTTATTTCTTGAAAAGGCTCGAATGAATGGCAAATGACTGTTGAATTTGACTCACCTGAGGTGTATACTGGGTGGATAAAAAGAAGATTTGAGGGGAGTGAAAATCTTATGATACTCTGTAATCCTATTTTGTGAGCGTTGTTGAAGGAAAAAGGTGCAGTTTGTGTAAATACTGACTTGTTTACCAAGTGTTTTCAAGGGCAAGTGTCATCTTTTTGCCTTGTAAGAACACCCTGAGAGCAGTGTAATAGAGCAGTTGTGAAAGCCCAAATCTAGACAAGACACCTGAAAGCAAGGCTCCGATGTGTTATTGAACTTCGCCGGGGTTGAAAATTGGTCCATGTTGCCGATATCAAGGGATAAGTTTCGTACAGAACCGAAATAAATCTGATCGACCCAATCAACATCTTAATACAATTTTGAATTGATTGGAGCCACCCATCCGAGCCTTATGCCAAAAATCCAGTTTTTTATAACAATGATCCAGGTCCCCTACACTCCGGTTGCAAACGTTCTGCTTTCCATGGTTGATGGATTGCTATCACACTCATCAGGATTTACCATAAACCACAACAATCATTTCGTTTATGTTATCACACTCAGTTCAAGAATTGCCCTTTTGACAATTAAAACATTTTCGATACAACAATGATGATACCTCAAGGATGATTGCACCTAATCCATTAAATTCGTTTCAAAGTTGATGGCTCTACAAAATTGATTACCCTGGGATCCTGAAATAAATTTCAGTATTGAGAAATATTTCACAGAACTTCAAATGATTAGTTGCATGCCCAAAACGTATCTCATATATATATATAAAATCCAGATATATAACATACTCATAACCAATAATAATAAATGAATATTAACATGTATCTTATACTCAACTGGCATGAGTATCTCCCATCCTCCAAAAAACCTTTCAATCGTTTGCTGTCAGATTGAGTTCTGGATTAGGAGAGAAATTTTGACAGTGAAAAAAAGAAATTTTGGGGTCCATTCATAAAATCGGTACAATGGCAAATTAGAAAATTCGGCCCCTATTGCGATTTTCAACTTTCCAGGCACAAATCAAGATATGACAAATTAAAGTACAAGGACCTTCTGTAATTCCATAAGATATTAATCGACTGATGTCATCCAAATTGGTACATAAATATAATCTCCAACAAAAATCTGGGAAGCAAAAACCAAGTTAGTAAATCGCTTAAATAAGGTAGGAAACACTTGTGAACAAGGAGCAACATACAATTAAGTCAGTCCTGGGCCATTTTGCATTTCATTCGAACTCTTATGGGACTTGTGTTTTGATTTCTTCTCCCTTTTCTTATTGCTGCCAAACAGTCAAACATCAGTGGAAAAATGAAAATAGAAAGAATCTGTAAGATATTTAACTACCAATTGCTGTAAGTATTTGTGAGTGTGAAAGACATACTCATCGTGTGAGTTATGACCCCAGCATGATTTCAGCTTCCGATTTATGTGCTTCATATCCTTATCCGTAGGGAAACTGTATTTCCTCACCTGCATGTAAAAAAAAATAATAACAATTAGATGCAAAAGAACTTCATTCTCTAGAATTGAATTGCATCCACCAAACACAGAATTATTATTTCATTGTTTGACTAATCTTCTCCCCATCTGTGTATCACCAACAGGGTGATGCAAAAGAAGTTTCCAACAAATTCAAGCTGCAATTTCAAAGATTCATACCCATTTCTCGACGGCATGTAGAGATTCACTGATCTCTAAAATCATGTGTGCAGAATTCTGACGAGAGAGGACACTCTCGAGATATCTGCAAAGTAGGATACGATAAAAATCATTACTTCAGCAACTATACTTTGGCCAAGAGCAAGAGTTGAGCTTTATACTGGTCACCAACTTGAGAGAGAGAGAGTGGTTATCACAATTCAAACCTCTCAAAATCAAGAACTCTATGCACCTCATTTGCACTCTGCAGAGCAGCCAATGCCAACTGTGCCAAATTTATGATCGAGATAATGAGATCATATTATACATAGATCACTAAAAGACATATCAACAGCAAAATAACTTCAACTCACACTAATATGAGAAAGCATTCTAGCATTCATGCAACAACAACATGGCAATAAATTGAGCATTCAACTTCTAAGACACATTGAAACAATAGATTTCTAAAAGGACAAGCTTCCATACATTAAAGATATCATAATGCAATAAAGAATTTACTATCTTCAAAAGATCTTTGATTAACACTAACTATTTATTGTGTCAAATCATATGAGGACAATTTTTTTTTATTTCTGAATATTTATATGGGTTAATTGTTTTGATCTCCATAAGTTTTTCAGTTCCAGTTGGATGTTGTCCCTGCCTTTAAGATGGTTACTTTACCATTGGTCATTGCCTATCTGTGAGTTTCATGTTCTTTTCTTTCAATATAATTATGTGAAAAGAAAGATTCCATCTTCAAAGTCAATCAGGAAAAACACCCATACAACAGTGAAGGATACCTGCCCAGGAGGGAACATAACGGGTGCATCAGTGAGCATGATTTTGTCAATCTCTGCCACTGCAATTTCCTACAAGATATTGGTCTATCAGATTACCTATTTGTAATGGTAGAAAAGAAATTTTGTAGAGCCATGTCAAATAAGATCCTGCATATCCACTGCATCAGAGAAGCATTATGCACAGCTATTCCAAATTGTCAATTTGAAGGTAATAATTGCTAGAATTCTCTTCTAGATCTACAATGATTACACAGGACAGCACTCAAACATGTTGTCAAGTCATACATGAACAAATACCAGCAATTACCTTCAGCTTTTCAATATTTTCATCTGTTGGATGGCAGAATTCCTGTCCGATCAAAACTAAAAATCAGTAGCTCTCCAAAAAATAGATATAAAGGGGCATGAAAAGGTGCAAATTCATTTTGGATAATTGGAGGAATCACAAAAACAGAAGGATTAGTCAAACTTGCCTCTATATCAGCAACAAAACCTTCAACAGATCGATATGGTGCATAGACAATAAGATCAAATTCCAAACTCTGCGCTATAAAGTTCATATTAATACAAACACAAGTAAAAGCTAGCTAGGACAGCAATATTACATAAGCCACACCCATGCCTGATAAACTATCATCTCGTAATTGAGAATCATTTGATGATCCTGTGAAATCCCCTTACCAAGCTCCTCCGCAGACACATGATTTTCTTCTATCTTGCATGCTGCATAGATGCAGGTTAACCTGTGCACACAAAGAAGTCATTTCTCATTTAATATAAGTATCATGAAACAAGTAACGAGTATCAAACAAGGGTGGTATACAATACATCCAGTACACCGTAGAACTCTAATCCATGTCTAGGCATGTTTTCAGATGATAACCTGAAGCATTTCTACCGACTTGAATGAATTGCATAAACCAATAATCATAAGAATTGGTGAGTTGCATAAACCAATAGTCATGGGAATTGGCCCAATTTGGATTAGATACAAGGGAGATTTGAAAAAAGAAGACGCACATTACATGTTTTGGATCATGCTCCATGACTGACCATTGAAGATAAAACCTTTTAAAGTATAGGAGTGCAGTTGCCTGCAAAACATAAACCAATCCCAATTAGGTGCCACTAATCCCAATTATTGCAATAATGCAATAAACATCTTCCTTACTACTTAGAAACAGAATAAAGCACCTGAATTTTATGAGGAAAATAGAATGCACTACACACTTCTCGAAGTTTATACTCATAGTATACTCGCATAAATTGTTCTTCCTCAACACTTATTGGTTTTGAACGAGAATGCTTATCAGCTAACATTAAAAAAAAAACCACCAGACACATGTTAAGGAAAAACCATATCAGCATTTGAAACAAAAGATTAAAACCACAACATTAATAACATATTAGCAAAACAAATTACCATTCTCTGTCATGTTAACTTGAGGTTCTGGATATGACAATGACCCATCAACATCTACTCTCATTCTTGTCGTTCCATACTAAGCAGCACAAAAGGCACAATTAACCATCCCATTATCATCACAAACAGTAGCAAAAAAAACAATGAAGCAACAGAGCAAAATGCATCATACCTTCTCTAACATTTGTTTCGCTCTATTATTAGTAGCTTTATATTTCTCGGCCTGAATTGAAAACACAATGCGATTAATTTAACACTAATTAACATCACATTACCTCTTTCTGCACAAATTTGAGTCTTTCAAACACCAACATGCATAGCTACTAAAAACAAAGGTTCTCATGTGTACTAAAAAGAGCTAAAAATCCTAATTAGAACAAAAAAAATCCCTAAACTAACCTATTTAACTATTTCAAAATCAAACTTAAACTACAACTCTCGCTCTGAACTGATTTTTCTCAATTCGAATTCAATTACTAGCAGAAACGGAACTGAAAACAGAGTTAACAGACAAAGAAATCGAAAATTTTAAAAAATCTCTTTCGTTTTCTCGGAAACCAAACAGAAAATGGAATTGAGTGGTGTTGTAAAATTGGTAGCGGAAGCGATAGGCGTTAAGTTACCAACTGTTGAGGGGTGAAGATCCACTTGGCTTTGTGACTTGAGGATTGGAAATCGGCCATGGGTGACTCGGTAACCCTATCTCAGTGATCAGCGTGTCGTGTTACTTGTTCTTTGATCAGAGAGGATTTATATTCGAATTATTTGATGTTTTCGTTGTCCTCTTAATTTTGATTTCTGCTTTGTGATTTAATAAGAATTGTAACAAACACAAGGGTAAACTACTAATGTTAACTTTGTAAGCTTATTTTAGTCCTTATAGATTCTTCGGTGTTTCGATTTTACCCTCAACTCTTGGCCGATAGATAACTATTCAAATTGGTGTATGACATATAGATTGCTTATGTGTTGATATATTTAATTTTTGAATAAATTATTTCTTACATCTACTGAAAACAGTAAACATACGTGTAGTAATAGAAATAGGAAGAGAATTATTAGTTTAAGAGAAAAGGATAAATTAATCATGGTGAACTATAATCTCCTAGTTTTTCTGTTTATTCTCTTCAATAATAAATATATCTACACGCACACGCACAATAATGTAGACGAGTAACCCTAACGGGAGTTTGTATAATGCATCATAATATGATATAATATATAGATACAATCCTAATAATACAATTATGTTTTATAACATTTCTTCAATATATAATAGAATTTGAACCGACATGCATAATGTTTGTTTCTTTTAAAATTTAATTTTTTTTATTTAAAATTAAATTTTTTTTTTTAAAATCTTCTTGATATGAAAAACACTTTAAATCATAACCACTATTATATTTTTAAACAGGCTATTTGTTTGGTGCAGTAAAGACTAGTAAACGATACTTTCTTGAGATTGTGATGAAATTGTTACTAACAGTATTTTTTAAAAGTATTTTTTTAAATACATCAAAATATTTTTTAAAATATTTTTAATATTAACACATTAAAATCATTAAAAAAATATCATTTTAATATTATTTTTTTTAATAAAATGCACATTAAAAATATGCCCAAAAAAACTATCATACTTTAAAAAACTTACTATATTTGAGAGTCACTTTTCACCAAACAACTTAGCATTTACCTGTGATTTACTAACTCAAAGTATTTTTTTTTAATGAAAATAACATCATTTAAAGAATATTTAAAAAAATGTCATTTAATGTTTTTATTTTTTAAAATGATAATCTATAAATTAGCTTACAAATTCTTAATTTGAATCTTGGATGGACAGGTTGCATCTTACAATCATGGCTATCATGATTTATGCTTTGTTGATTTCCTTGAATCGGTTCAAATTATTTTTTAAAATGTATTTTAAATTATTTTTTATCAGAAAAAATGGTTGATATTTTTCTTAGATTTTTCATAATTTTAATAGCCTATATTGACTTTAGTGTTAGTTCGTGATACGTGCCCATGTTTTTTAAAGTATTTTAAAAAAAACATGTGCACCTATCACCGAACAAACACTGAAGTCAATGGTCTATGACCTATGTCCCATCAACTTACTCTGCAAGCTGACTTCTCTATCTAGTCTATGCAAGCCCCATCTTTCCCTTCAACTTCCCCTGCAAGCTGCCTTCACCTACAAGTAAATGCAAGCCCCACCTTTCCCTTCAACTTCCCCTGCAAGCTGCCTTCGCCTATAAGTATATGCAAGCCCCACCTTTCCTTTCACTTCCTCTCCGCTGTATCAGATTATCGTTTCACTCCTTTGCTTAACCAGGTAGCTCTTGACCATATTTTAATTGTTTTTGGCCATTGATCACATGGGTTTTAGTGAATGTTACAATTTGTAAATTTGATGGTGATAAGGTGCAAAATTTGTGTTGGGGTTTTGCATGCAATGTAGGGAAAGAAATTGGTTTATAATTTGCAAACCCTCAAGATTTCCAACCAACTTGGTAGTGTTTCTTTCTGTGTAGGGGCATGTGAGGTGATGTAAATTTCCATGCTTTATGAGTATTTTTTGTGATTTTTCTGTCTGGCTGTGAATGTCCAATCATTAATCTCTCCAAACAAGCTCGACACTGCTGGTTGTATGTTTTTGGCATTTGGGATCACCTAAAGTTTCTTGCTTTATGGATATTGATTCTTGAATTAGACTTTCTGGGATGTTTGCTTGTATACTGTCTCCTATGGCTGTAGTCTCTTCACAAGTGGACTCCCTTTTCAGGTCTTAATTAGAACATTTCCTTGGATGTTTTAATTGCCAACACCACAAACTTTCTAGTGTACTCAAAGGGTTTTGGATGCTATTATAGACTTTAGAAATTCTGTTTTCAAAAGGAAAACGAGAAATAGTCTGATGGGTGTGCAATACAGATATGCATGTCTTCTCTTTCTTTGATTTTGAACTGTAAACGTTACACTTTTAGATATTTCGGACTGCAGCTAAGCCAAGATGGATGTTGACATGATGTTGAATGAGAAGCTAAAGATGATAGATGATGCAATTACGAAGAAGAAGACGATAATGGATTGTCACCCTGAGGTTCCATTAACACCTACGGCAAAAATGAACGCTTACGAGTATCCTGCAACATGGTTTTTACTTGCATGTCAAAGTTTGATTTCTTGATTGTTTTTACTACTTGACGAGATAAATCAATATTCCTGAACGTGATTTGAGTTGTTGAGAATTGGCATATCCTTAATGCTTGTGGTAGCTCTGTATACACTTTGTGCAATCAGAAAAGTCGAGACTACAGCAACCTGCTTTATGAGAAGTACACGAACTGTTTAACTGAGATCATTCAAGAAAGGGTGAGAATTCCTCGGTATAATCAATAGTTCTGTCAGTTCGCTTCTCTTCTGCAAAATTTCTCTGGTAGAATTGGCTCTCATGAATCCCAAACGTGTTGGCTAAGAATGTCAAAGCATGAGAAACTCTCGCTTTGCTCATGATTATGCTTTCCCAATTTTGTTTTCACATAACTGGAGAGATGAGACGTGGCAGTTGAGAAGGGTCTCAATATCTGTTCCTTTTCACCTCTTCAAAGTGCAATATTGAACATGATAATTAACACATCCCTTTGTTTTTCATCTTTGAATGCTCTTTTAGGCACTTCCTGTGTTAATGGACAAACATGGCACAGAACTTTTAACAGAAGTCATGCGATTGTGGTCGGAGTATAAGGAATTTGCAAGCTTTTTGTCGAAAATCTTTGCATACCTGGATAGGTACTACATCCATAGGAAAGGACTCCTATCACTTGCTGACTCCATGAGATATTACTTCTGCAATCTGGTAAGTAACCAGGCCCCTGAACTATACTTTTTCATATATGTTTATTATTAAAAAAAAGTGGTTAATGAGAAATACTGATTTTTATAAAATGTTTTATTTTTATTTTTATTTTTGATGGAATATATTTTTCAAAAATTATTAAAATTTTAAAAATATTTTTTTATATTTTTTTATTGTATCAAATTTTATCATCAATTTTTTATAAATATATAAAAAAATTTATTTTATTAATTTGAATTTTATACTAGTTTTCATTCTCATGTTTTTTATTGTTATTTTTTTTTAATTAGAAGTTTTTTATTTATCAAATTTTATCTATTGCTATTTATTTTATTTAAAATAATTTATAAAATTAGATTATTTTTTTAATTTCACTATTTTTTAACTTTTTTATATGTAAAATTTAATTCTCAATTCTTTTAATTATTATTTGTATAAATTAAGTTTTTTTTTTTAATTTTAGTATCCTTCAATTTTTTTATCTATTAATCATATTCACTATTCTTTTTAATAAACTTGAATAAAAAATATTAATAAATTATTTTCTAGCTTATTTTTCATGATATCGTCAAACATTGAAAAATATTTTTCAATTTATATTCTATAATACTACCAAATATTAAAAAGTAATTTACCTTTCAGAAATTTATTTTCATGAAAATCATTTTCCACTATTTTTATGACGAAGTTTAGTTCTTATTCTTGCTTATGTGCTCATACACTATTTTGCTGAACATAATATCCAATCATATTTTCAGGTCTGTGATAAGCTATTCAGTAAATTGCAGGAAGCAATGATGAGGCTGGTCAGTTAGCATTGACTGGTTGTTTCGTAATGGTTTGTCTTCTTTCTGAGGTGGGTTTAACTCTGTATATGACATTCTGGGCAGATCATTCAAGAGCGTGAAGGGGGGCAGATTGATCGGAACCTACTAAAGAATGTATCTTATTTACTTTTTGAGGTGGGGGGAATAGGAACCATCAACTGTTATGAAAAAATCGAGCAGATAATGCTAGCAGAAGTTGCTGCCCACTACTCTCAGCTATCTCTGGAGTGGTGGTTTTGGGGTGATTCCTTTTCCAACTACCTGCGGAAGGTCAGTGATGCTTCAAAATTTGGCATCCCGAAGAAGCTAATTCTTTGTTTATGTAGCAACCTATAATCTATAAACCATTCTCATTCTATTGTTTCAGGTTGATTGGTGCTTGAACCAGGAGGAAGCCAGAGCAGAAGTCTACCCATCCCAAACCACCAAAACAAAAATACTGGATGTACAGTGTTCTGTATCTCAGTCTCATAACACCATGGATGCTGTTTTGTTACATGTTTGGCATGCTGATATGATCCTACACTGATTTGGTTTTTGTTGCAGGTGATGAAATATGTTTTGCTGGAAAGAAACGCAAAGAAGTGGGCTCAGAAGCAAAACGCCGAGGGGATGGCAGCTGAAGATCAGGTGTTCTTCAATTTGCATATTAAGTTCATGATGACTAAGATAATTGAAATTGTCTCTAAACATCAGCTAACCAATTTCATGCAGGAGCTGTTATCCAAATATGCTAGCTTGAAGCTTGAATAGGATAACTCTGCTGCCATTGTTGCCAGCATCGCATGAGTGACGTCTGCGCTTCGGAGCTTTACAAAGGAATCCGAAATCCACAGCTAGTGGCATTCCAGGGTGTATATACGAATATGAAATCCTTTAAACTAGTATAGTATCGTTTTATTATAATATTCAGCATGAATTGCATATGATCTGCAAATGCAATCCAACTCTCCTAAGTGTGACAATGAAGTCAGTTAATTGGTTTAACTTGTCTATATAACTTCTGTACTTGCTTTCTACCGAGTAATATTATGTGTGTTTGTATTTGTGGTGTGCCGCGGAGATTAAGTTGAACGTATTTTTTAATTTTTTAAAAAAAATTTTAAATTAATACTTTTTAGTTTTTTTTATTTTTTTATATGTTTGTCAAAAATATAAAAAATATATTATTTTAATATATTTTTAAATAAAATTACTTTAAAAAATACGCTAAACGACAATTCTAAACACTACACTCTGATGTTAATGTGGCAGGGATCCTAGATCCCAAAACTTTACTGAGAGGATATCGTTAAGACAAATCTCCCTAGATTACATGCTGGGAGGTCTTCCCAGCACAAAATTTTCTGTAGAATGTTATATATAAATGGTTTAACTTGTTTATATAAAAATTTTCTAAGTAGTTAAATTATATGTTAATTATTTGAATAAAAAAATATTATGCAAACCTACATATATTAAAAATATTATCTGCAAATAAATATTTTTTTTCTATTCAATTAAATGACATTTTTTTCTCTTTACTTTTGGAATTCGGCAACCTTTTTCTCTCATATGTCTGATCAGGGATTAAAAAATAATAAAAATAAGTTTTGTACAAAAATTAAACTTGAAAAATATTGAGCTACTTAAATTATATAATTTGCATTATTTTTAAAGTTTGGGGATCAAAGTGTATTTGTTGTTGAAATTTATGGAATG
>Ga0307518_10000614_pt1 | contig 26792 bp, 19 predicted proteins | sample 25_EM_MG_FD_203889 | JGI IMG/M metagenome (GOLD analysis project Ga0307518, IMG submission 203889) | Populus trichocarpa ectomycorrhiza microbial communities from riparian zone in the Pacific Northwest, United States - 25_EM | ecosystem: Host-associated > Plants > Roots > Unclassified | place... | reverse complement strand
GAGTTGGACGATGAATTCCTGGACAAGAACGACAGCAGCTACAACCCTGGAGGCGGCTATGCTCGCAAGTTTCAACGAAACGAAGAGGCTTTTGAAAGATACCCAAAGAGGCAAAGGCTGAAAAACCCAGTTTCGAATTATGAATTTGCTCCGAGAAACCCCAGATTATTGGCATATGGAGATGGGAATTCTGCGGTGGAATGGAGCGAACATGAGAAATTTGTTCTTTTGGAGGTGTGGGGTGATAAGTTCTTGCAATTGGGAAGGAACAGCCTAAGATCTGAAGATTGGGTTGATGTTGCTGAGAAAGTGTCAGAGACTTCGAAGATTGAAAGAAATGAAGCACAGTGTAGGCAAATGATGGATGTTTTGAAGAGGAGGTACAAAAAAGAGAAGGCTAAAGGGGGCAATTTTAGCAAATGGGCTTATTTTAATAAAATGGATATGTTAATGAAGCAAGAATCTGGAACTGTCGGTGGGTTTAGTTTAGCTTGTGGAGTGGATTCTGGAGAGTACGTTTTTATGGATACACGCGTGTATTTGGATCGTGCCAATATGAATGATGAGATGAGGGATAGTCCGTGTGAGTCGGAGGAGGAGGAGGAGGAAGAAGAAGAAGGAGGGAGTGCTGGGAATGATGGGATGAAGGGGTTGAGAGTGTTGGCTGAATCGGTGCAGAAGTTTGGGGAGATATATGGGAAGATTGAGAGCAGTAAGAGGGAGCAGATGATGGAATTGGAAAGGATGAGGATTGAGTTTCAAATGGATTTGGAGTTGCAGAAGAAGCAAATTTTGGATAGGGCGCAGGCGGAGATTGCCAAAATAAGAGAAGAAGATGATGATGAGGAGGATGAAGACAATTCTGATGATGATGATGTTTCTGGAGGGAATATCAGCAAATAATATAGGTAGGTGTTTGCATACTTTACATAATGGTTGTGTTTTAGTTTTGGTAACTGATCTTTTTTCTTTCTGTTGGGAGTTTTGTTGAGTAATTGACATAAGTAGGATTGATTTTCTGCACATTTTATTTCCTTGTTTGGCTTGAAGTTTTGATTGCTGGCTTAATTTGGTTATTTTTACCCTGCTTGAAGTAAGGAGTTACAATAATTGCCTGGTAAAGTTTGATTGCTGGCTTAAGTTGGGGAACATATTTCTTTAAAAAATTTAAGAACATGTCTAACCTAAATTAGCTTTGAATGTAGACATACCATATATTCATAATTTCCAATGTTTGGCAGCATTGAGTAAAACAGTTTTTGAAATTCTTTACTTGGATTGTCTCTCCATTTTGGCTGCCAGTCCTATGTGATGTGAAGCATTTAGTGTTGGTGAGGGAACGCTGCATACAGAATTTCTTAATTATACTTGATTAATTTTATCCTCAAAAGTAAACATGGGAAATTGGAAAAAAATTAATGGAAATGAAGCAATAGAATGGAGTGTCACAGGGCACAAAATGGTTGAGAAGTTGAAGTGAACCTAGACATTTCCTGAAAGGAATTGATTTGCAAGAAACAGATGGATGTATTGACCTTGTTGAAAGTTCAGCAACCAAACTTGTTTATTTAAATTCAAGTTGATTTTCTGAAATGTGAAGATATAAATGACTGGAAAATTTGATTGCGCATATAAACAACTTATGGAATATGGACAATATGACAAATGGAGTTTTGTCTTAAATTCTTTGATTGGACCTGCTCTATGATCTGGCCTGAGTGGAGAGCTAACTTGAAATTGGTGATTTATTAATGGTGTCGTCATTCTTATCCTACATATTTGTGTTTCTTACTCACTGTGAAGAAAAGAGTTTGTCTTGAATTCTTTGATCGGACCTGCTCCTTTATCTAGTCTGATAAGTTGAGAGCTAACTCGAAATTGGAGATTTATTAATGGTATCATAAACCTTTCTCTATTTGCATACAGTGCTTGCAAGCCTGATAATAAAGAGATGTTATTTTAAACAGAAAAGAGCTGGCATCACATACTTTTGTTTCTTCTTGATATGAAGAGAGCATGAATCAGTGATTAACATTCTAGGGCAAAGGCATCATAGTAGGTTTAACATTAACAGATTTTCTTGATTCAGTTAGAATGGAAATTATTAGTATACCAACATCCCTGGCAATAAACATCAAATATATTTTTACTTGTTGAAAACAGAAAAGAGCTGGCATTACATATTTTTGTTTCTTCTTGATATGAAGAGAGCATGAATCAGTGATTAACATTCTAGGGCAAAGGCATCATATTAGGTTTAACATTAACAGATTTTCTTGATTCAGTTAGAATGGAAATTATTAGTATACCAACATCCCTGGCAATAAACATCAAATATATTTTTACTTGTTGAAATGACAGGTTAGGATGGCAGATAATTGTGGTTGGCAAATTTGGACAGTAGAGTACAGTAAGTTTCCATGACATCTGATTTTGTAACAGTGAATGATGATTTTTTCGAATATTTAAAGTTGCTAAACATTGAAGTTTTAGAAGACCTGAATATTATGTGATAGCAAATTTGGACAATACAACACAATAGTAAATGCTGATGTTTTTCCAGGGCGTGTGATCTTTCAATAGTAAATGCTGCTCCCTCTGAAACATTTAAAGTTCCTGTACATTAAAGTTTAGGTCATATGATTATTATGCAATGTTGTTCTTCAAATTTCCTTTAGATGGATGCATGCTTTTGGAGATCTATGGGATTTTAGATAAAAGATTTCAATTTCAAAGATTTCAAAATCTCCTTTGGTGTTGTAATTCTCTATTTGGAGTGCCTGAATTTCTGAGATGAGTCTTGTTTATTGTTCCTATATTCTGTCCTTAAAACTATAAATTCTCCTGCCCAAAACAAAAAGGTCATCAGGAATGCGACCATGTTTTGTGGAGAGAGTTTTTCTTTGAAAATAGTTTGAACTCATGTTGAGCAAGAGTGATCTTGAAAAGAAGTTGCAGTTGGTTGTTTTAGTGACTTTTTTTGCTCAGTTACATGTAGATGCTGATAAATTAAGGTATGGAAACTTGTCTGTGAAGTTTTTGTTGTATGATGGGAATGTGTTTTTGTTGATGGTTGTCAAGTTATCTTGGTAATAATGTGAGGGTCAACCTATGAGCTACCCTTGACTTGTTATGTTTGTTTCATGCGGTGATTTAAAGGCTTTGTTGATTGTATAACTGATTGTTCTTGAAGTAGATGCATTTTCTTTCTTGTCTTTAGCTTGCGAGACCTGAATAGTTTGCTAGATTTTAAATTTGGTTTATATTTTGGGCTGTTCAAGACACCAGCTACTTTATTAGGTTTTAGTGTCTGCAATTTCTTATAATGTTTTACCCTTTCCTATATTATGATAAATCTTGCGGTATTTCTTGTAACAGTGATTTTGAAGGCCGTGTTCTTGGCATTTGAAGTTTCTTATGAAATTTGAACAATGTGTGGAGAGAGAACTGCCTTTAATCAGAGTTTACCAAAAAGCCTAGCTATGTTGGACTTCCAAGGTTTTTCAGAATTTAATGGGTATGTGTAAGTTTTGTATTAAAGATCTCACATGCATTTTCTCATTGTTGGGATTTCATTGGTAGCTTAGATTCTTGTTCAACTGGTTAAAGATACTGATAACGATTTATGCTGTTCTACATTTCCTTTTAAGATTCCACTATTATGTAATCTGCGTAGCCTCGTTGAATCAATAGCTAAAAAAGTAATCTTTTCTGGTGAATCACACGGATACTCCATGTTTGTTCATGCAATTCTGGCTGAGAGTGAAAAACAAAAAAGGAAAGGAAAAAAGAAGGCCAGGGGCCCATAAATTACCCATCATTTCTATGATTGAAGACTGTATAATCTCAAGTTTTACAGGCATAATAGAACGCAACATTAGTAACAGTGAAAAACAAGCACCATGGAGTACCAAGAAACCACCATGGGTCCTTCCCAAAAATTGATGCCCTTCCTCACCATAAATTCTTGTATTTCACGAGGGCTGACTAAATGAAACCGGTTGGTCAAAGGAGAAAACTCAAACAGACAGTCAACTAGTCTCAAGTCCCATATAAGTCAACAAAGCCATAACTAGAGCTGTCTGTTTTCTCCCGGCCATCATATTATTGGCCTCAACTAATGATTTAAAATACACGGAGTGGAGAGAAGAGAAAACTAGAGATTGAATGGAAATGGGTTGGATAGAGAAGCATAACTCTAATGGATTCTTTGAAAATACGGAGTGTGTTTATCAGACAGTTAAGGACTTGTGCTGTCCTTCTGGGCATTGTGTTCAGTTCCGACAATGGCTGCAGGCATCTAAATCTGTTCAAGAGGCATGTGAAAGGTTGGTGGTCATCAGCCAAAGTTCTGGTTGCTTCAATGCTAATTTATCATTATAGAAGAGGGGATTTTATTGTTTCCAAGAAAGGGGTTCCGGCTCCTTGGAGATATTTGGTAAGTCCTCCAATGATTAGGTAGAGGTAAATAGCATTGATGATGCCTTTGATTCAATTACAAGGGATTCAAGATGGGGCACTTGCAAGTTGCAAGGCACTGATTTTGGTTGTTCTTAACAGTGTCATCACGGATGGTGCCGATGATGATTGTCACCGAAAGGCAAAACATTTTTAAAGTAATCCCATGAGTTGTTTATGCATCCATTTATGCTTTTCTTCCAGTTTGCAAAACAGCAAATGTTATTAGGTGTTGGCTCTCTAATGGCCATATACCTAAGCTGGGAGATGGTTGCCTGCCTGCCTGCTAAATTCATGCCCCCCTCCCTAGCCTAGATGTTCATAAAGAGATCAAGGAAGAAATGATAGTTCCTTGAGGGTAGTTAAGGCGAAAACATTAGTGTAATGATTACCTTGTCTTCTCTGCTAAGCTTTAAATATTTATCCACTTGCAAATATAGTAATTGTCAAACGGCACCGCAAAAAATACTAATCTTTTTCAAAACAAATGTATTGCAACCACAAGTGAAGTTTCTTTACACGAAAATAATTGCCTCACTGTATTTCTGCTGTGGATGGATGGATGGATCGGAAGTCCTCATCTATATTTCGTCAGGGAACAGCTCCTCCTTGAGTGAAGGAGCAATCCACTGTATTTGAATGTCGGTGATATCCCAGAGATCATCACCCTCCTTTTGCACTAAAATTTCTTCTTCTTTCATTTTCGTGATCATCCTTCTCAATAAACTTGGTACTATTTGTTGCAATTTTGTCTCGCCCCAGACTCCCAAATCCGCCTTCATACATGTATCCATTCTTCTCAAAACTCCCAGCCAGAAAGTCCTAAACCCAGGGCTGGCTGCTATCTGCTTAAGGAACAGCATGTAAACATCTGTAAGGAGCTCCATTGCGAGTTTTAGAGTTCCTTCCATACCTCTCATCTCCCTCTCTGCGTTCTCACGCCTTGAATATTCCACCATCTTTTCGAGTAAGTCGTCTACCATTGCAAAAATAACCAGGTTAAAACAATTGATGCAGTTGACTGGTGAGAAGTCAAGCTCCTCGGCCAAAGTAAAACTTTTCTGAAGCGACGCAATTGCATGGTTTCTCATCTCTTCTCGTCGTGCTAAGCTGGTTTTTCTAAATGCTTCACCGAGTTTGATAAATAGATTCATGGTATAGTTGCCAGAACCTTTTATGATGTCCTCAACCGAGGAATTGCTTGCATTGCTTACCATGCTATGATTACTTCCCGGATCAGAGTAATTTCTGTACCAATGGATAAGTAAATTCACTGAATCTGATAGAAGGTCTAGTATCTTCAGGTTCTTCTCTAGCGGACTGTTCTTGAGTGCAACAAATCCAAATGCACAATCAATACAATAAGCGTAATTTATACGTGAAACATGTCCAGTGTCAGACATCAAGGTGATCAAAGTCTCAACACCTTGCTCGTAGGTTTCCAAGTGTCGGCCTGAAACAGATAACATATGGAGTGCTGATTTCCAGCCAAGATGAGTTTGTAAATTTTCCGGATATCCAATAAGAATCTTGCTTATTGTATTTGTTATGGACTCACAACATGTGTCAAGAATTTCTTTATCGAGCTTCCACATCAAATTTATGGATTTGAAAATCAACTCCTCTGAGATTTTATCAGCTCTGGATGAAGAAAGAAGCTTGAGACATACCTTGAAAAGACATAAAATGCCCTTTTCAGCAAATGGGATAGGGGAGAAAAGAGGAAACTGAGCAACTACTAGCAAATAATCATGGAATGAAGGCCAAAATGTCTGGAATCTGTGAATGTTGGCCAAAGCAATGACAGTTACCAAATCCCAACAGAACCCAACTGTCTCTTCCTCTTCAACTGGGGTGCTGAACTTTTGACCTTTCCCAGCCGCTGCAAAGATCAAAGAACGCCCAAGATTCAGCACAGTGTCTTCAGGTAAAGTTGAACTATTGCTGAAGATGCTCCCAATTCGGCACTGTTTGATAACCTTGAGGTTTCGCTCAAATTCACTCATTCCGAGAGATAATGAATCTTCCATGCTCTCTACTGATAGAAATTGTGAGAACCGACTAATAGCGTTAGGAGTCTGATTGTCGCCAAATTTAGGATCGTGGGAGGGAGAGATGACACCTGATTCAGTACTTAAGTTTGCTGAGGCAGCATTATCAAAATCAATCGCAGACTCAGGAATTAGCTTAAGCCTTTTGAGTTTCAACAAGCAGTCCACAATATTCCTCCAGCCCGCTCGAATTGAATCTCCAAAGCTGTTTGCAATGGTGAAAATGGCAAGAGTGGCCATTTTTGGTTTCATGTCATTGCTAAAAGCGAACAATGTTTCTTCTGCAGAGGCATAAGGGTTTAGCAATGTAGTGAATTTGGAAAACGAGGCAATGAGCTCGTCAAGTGTATCTTCTAGGCCATACTGAGCTATCCTAGCTACTGACATCAATCCTTCAATGCATTCATGGAACATCTCATCTTCATCAGAATGCTCAAAGAATGCAGAAAGAGCTGCAATTGATGGACCAGCAACGCAAGCAAACATATCTCTTCCCAGCTGACGATCAAAATCACATTGGATGTAGAGCTGCATAACTTTGGATTGGTTCATCAGCTCCATCCACCTGCCTGGGTTCATCTCCACTAGCAAACCAGATTGACCAAAAACTGCGATTGGATTGGTTGCGATTGATTGGAAGAGCTCAGAAAGGTACTCTCTGGGAAGATCCTGCCCCCCATTGATTGCTCTATTGTTCCGGATAAATTCCTCCTCGGTCATCTTTTTCTTAACTTGTGGATTATGTTGATCAGTATTGAGCATTATGAGGGAGTAACAAAGGATGAAGACTGCATCCTTGCTAGCAAATATATCTGAGGATTGTTGGTCATAAAATCTATCCGAGAATGCTTCAAGGATCCGCTGAATCTTTTGGGATTCCCCTGGTAACCGAAAGGCTGCGAGATAGGTACGGAGTGCTGTGTCAAGAATCACGCCTGAAAATCTGAAGGTTTCTGCGAATTCTCGAAGAACTCGAAGATGAAACTCATCAGGATCACCAAGATAATCGCCCATCATGTTCTTGTCTAGTTCTGGTGTGTAGCGAAAGAACATAGCAATGTCTTTTGGATCTGCTGGATCTGAGACTAATTGGCAAAGTTTCAAGTACTCCAAACCTTTCTTCTCGTCTCGATTAAAATGGTCCCTAGCAATCAACAGTTTCTTTTTCTGTGTTCTCCTTATTCTTGAGTCTTCTACCCAAGTCTCCAAATCTAAATCGTCTTTGGACTTCTCTTCCCAAAAGGGTCTATACTCGGTAATTTCAACTGGATATGGTCCAAAAGGACATGAATCACCTTGATTATCAATGTTCTCCGCGATGGTGTGCATTATGATCACTAGACCTTCAAAGGCTTGGACTTGTATGGTGGTCAAAGGGACAGCCCCTGGAAATGCGAGCTTGCATAGCAACTTTCCAATCTCCTCGAATACACTTAGGCAGGTAGGATGGCAGTCATAGTTGACGTACACTTCCATTATAAATGATGATTGCCTCAAGAAATTTATAATTGCTTCAACTGCAACTTCTTGGAGGTGAACTGAAGATCCTGTAGAAGCTACTCTCAGTATTACAAATCTGAAAAAGGCTTCTAGTTGAAGACGAATGAACCTGCAGAATTAAACACAGACATAACTCAGAAAAAAAAAGTTTTGGATCAAATAAATAATCAATAACTACAGAAATACAAATCTCACCTTTTAAGAAAGTGATAAATATTCAAAACAATACTGCAGATCATGGAGAATAGAAGGGGGGCTGATCGAGTTCCATAATGGATCAAATGGTGAAACAGGTCATCCTGAATCATCCTCAAGAGTTTGGGGTGCTTCCCAATTTCAGGTCCACCCAACTCTATGCAAGAATTTATCAAAACCAAGGAGAAAAGCTGAACATCCTCATCAGCTGCATGAGATGTAGACCCTTCTGTCTCCACAACCTGAACCACGTTAAGCAATGAGCATAAGAAGTGAAAGATGTCAACAGCACAGCGAACTCCATAACCAGAATCTGAATCGGTGCCATCGTCAACATCCTCCGTATCAGACTCGCATTGCTCGGGTTTTACCTCAATTTCTAACAACCTCGAAAATATAACCTGTAAAACTTCATGCATTGCATATCTTGCACTGCGTTGAAGCAAATCACTCCTGTTCGCTGATTGTTGAACAACTTGGAAACATGTATTCACCAGGGTACAAACAGCATGATTCGAAAGCAAAATTGAAGCGCTGTGTCTCATGACTGCTGTCAAAACCTGTAGAATTCTCAGCATCACAGCTTCTTCACATGCTTGGTTTGTAGTTTCAAGGCGACAAGTGGAAACCCCAGTCACAATACAAGTTATTGCATCTCTAGCTCCAGGGGTCTTCTCGTTGAAGATTTCGAGCCTGAGAATCTTCAAAATGGCCGAAAGTGCAACAATTGTGGCGGCTGCGGGAATGTTTTCGCCTTGTACCACATCGAGAAATGGGGAGATATAAATGGAGGGATCTATGGTTTGCCATTCTTGTTGAGGATTGAAGATTAAGGAACGCAGAGATTTCAAGGAATTAAGAATATTGGTATCGCTTTGACTATCTGAAGTATAAAAGGACGGTTCTTGTTGCGGCCGCCGCATCACGGCCAAGACAGCGCCCAGCTCGGTGTTCAACATGCAGGCGGAGGTAATTTCTTTTCTTTTCCTTTTCTGTTGGTATGACTTACATAGCTTTCTTTCTTCTTCCTCTCCTCCTGTTGACTCCATTCTTTCTTTTTTCTTGTTTTACTCACCAAGGGGAAAATAACGATAAAAACGGTTAGGAAAGGAAGTTGAGGTCCTATAATCAACTAACGAAAACGAACAAAAAACGGAAACTGAGGTTGAGGTTGAGAATATAGCCTTTTTTTTTTCTTTTTTAATTTTCAATCCCTCTTCTGCTTCCTGAGAATAATAGAAAAAAATGATTTTGAGGTGGAAGTCATTCCTGGAAATGAATATCCTGACACTTGTAAAAAATGTGGCAAACTCAGGAGAAAGGTGCTAAACAAGAGGATAATTAACCTATCTTTGGATGGCAAAAACTTGTATGGTTAAGAAGGACTATTTGAAGCCATTTATATCTCCTAGTTTTTTGAGGAATATGCCTAAAGAAGTAATTGAATCGGCTGACAATACCAGGATTGAGCAACCTCATCGCTTATGAGACTAGACGGGCAAGGAATTCCTTCTCATTTCACAACATAATAACAAGGTATATATCTATATATCTTCAGATAGGGATTTCTACAAGACAACATGCATTCTCTATCTACTCTACTCTTTCAGCTACAAGATTCACACAAGCTATTCCACTCATGCCACATGCAAAACAATGCGCCGAACACATCATCATCATCAACATTACTAAGAAGTTGAAAATTATGTATATTATATTATATATTTGTGAAAACATGAAGCAGTAATATATACAGGGATTATGTGTTACTGCAGATCTACTATTTCAAGCAAGCAGATCATATTATAAAAACTAATTACATTGACATCCTATAATCTCGTTGAATCAATTAGCGAGATTTGTTTTCCTTTACCACTCCCCTCAATTTATTGTCTTGTAATAGATTAGCTTTCCTTTAACACTCCTCTTCAAGTTGGAGTATGTATATCAATAGTGCCCAACTTGCTCAGATGTGTATGGAAAATAGATGCACGCAGTGGCTTAGTAAATAAGTCTGCTACTTGCTCTCCTATTGTGACATATGAGGTCTTGATTTCTCCCCTTTGAATTTTTTCGCGAACAGTATGACAATCAATCTTAATATGTTTCGTACGTTCATGATACACAGGATTTGCAGCTATGTGCAGAGCAGCTTGATTATCACAGAATAATCTTGCCGGTTGGGGATGTTTAACACATAAATCTTTCAATAAAAATCACAACCAACTTAACTCACAAGTAGCTGTAGCCATAGACCGATATTTTGCCTTTGCGGATGAGCGAGCAACTGTAATCTGCTTCTTGCTTTTCCATGGCACCATTGATTTTTCAAGAAAGATACAATAACCAGTTACTGATCGACGTGTTGTGAGACACCACGCCTAATCTGCATCACAGTAACTGATTAAATGTAACTCATTGTGGGAAGCAAACATCAAACCTTGTCCAGGAGCGCCTTTTAGATATCAAAGAAGTCGATATACTGCATGAAGATGGTGTCGTTGTGGATCTTGCATGAACTGGCTTAATGTGTTGACAGTGTATGCGATTTTTGGTCTTGTGATGGTTAAGTAAATTAATTTTCAACTAAGCATCTATATCTTGCAGGCTCATGTAGTGGGCTGCTACTTGCAGGTGTTAACACCAAATTTACCTCTATTGGAATCTTTGTAGGTTTAACACCAAGTAATCCAGCCTCCTCCAATATGTCCAGTGTATATTTTCGTTGGCAAATGGTGATTCCAGCTTGTGACCGTGCGACCTCAACTCTAAGAAAATATTTCAGGGGTATGAAAATTTGTTGCTGAGAAAAACTTTCAAGTTCTTAATTTCTACTTCATTGTTGCATGTGATCACCATGTCATTAATATATAACAACACAATAGTGAGTGAAGTCCCCTTAGCTTGAGTGAATAAAGAGTAGTCTGTCTTGGATTGATAGAAACCGATGGTCTGTATTGCTGAAGAAAATTCTCCAAACCAGTTTCTGGATGCCTGCTTAAGCCATGTAAAGATTTATGGAGTCGACAAACAATGTTCTTCCCTTGTCGATGACAACTCGGAGGAGGCAACATATAAACTTCCTTTTGGAGTTTGCCATGAAGAAAAGCATTTTGAACATCCATTTGATGTAAAGACTAGTTGCAAACAACAACCACAACCAAGAGGCATCGAACAATAATGAGTTTGGCTACTGGTGCGAAGGTTTCTTTATAGTCAATGCCTTCATGCTGGGTGAAACCTTTTGTGACGAGACCTGCTTTGTAATGTTCAAGAGTCCCATCAGATTGATACTTAAGCTTGAACACCTATTTGCAACTGATAGGTCGTTGTCTAGGTAGAAGAGGGACAAAACTCCAGGTATTGTTGTTTGGGAGAGCTTTGAGTTCGGCTTGCATGACAGTGATATAGTAAGGGTTTTGACAAGCCTGTTCATAAGTAGTAGGCTCTACCAAGTGGGAGATATGAATAAGAAAACATCAATATTTAGGGGACAAACATGAATAGGAAACATACTGATGAAGTGGATGTCGTGTGCTGAACATGGACTATGAGGATGTTGTCGTGGATGGGAGCAAAGTTGAGTGCCACGTAATCTTTGAAGTGAGCTGGTGGTTTGGTGGGATGGATGGATTAGCATTACGTGTCTTGATGAGGGGATCTGACAGTAATAACAGTTTCTGGTGGGGTTGCAGTGATGGTAGAAGGAAAGGTAGTTTCGGGTGTGGTGTCAGTTATTGTAGTTGCTGGTGTGACTGCGATGACTGTAAGGATGGGTTTGGGAATGAGATCAGAAGGATTGGTGTTGTGTGATGGGTGAATTTTTATGAAAAGTGGATCTAGAGTAGGAACAGGAGATGGATAAATAAGTTGCATTACAGGTTGACTGTCAGGTGTGCGGGAGGTGTAAGGAAAAATATGCTCATGGAAGATGACATCTCGTGAGGTGAAAAATTTATGTGTGGTTAGATCATACAACTTATAACCCTTTTGGCCAATGGGATAACCAAGAAAAATACAACGACGTGCACGAACATCAAACTTATTAGTGAGTGTGAGGTTGGTAACATAACTAAGACATCCAAAAACACGTAAGTGCGTATAGGTTGGCAATGTGTTGTGCAAAAGCTCGTATGGTGATTTATGAGAGAGTAATGATGTGGGAAGGCAATTTATGAGATAATAGGTAGTTTAGATACTTTCCCCCTAAAATTTCAAAGGTAAATTGACTTGAAATTGAAGAGCACGACCAATATTTAAAAGGTGCCTATGTTTAAGTTCAACAACCCTGTTTTGTTGTGGTGTGTAAGGACAAGAATGTTGAAAAGAAGTCCCACATGAGTCTAAATAAGAGTGCATGGAAAGAAATTCACTACCATTATCTGCACGAAGAATCTTAATGTCGTTTTGAAATTGTGTTTTGACCCAAGAGAAAAAAGATTTCAAAATTGATTGTGTGTCGGATTTGAATTTCATAAAATGCACCCAAGTAAAACAAGTATAATCGTCTAATAGTAAGAAAGTATTGTGCCCCAAAATGTGTTGGATGCCTGTGAGGTCACCAAATATCACAATGAATTAAGTCAAAAGGTGCAGAAGTTTTTATTTCACTATGACCAAAAGGTAAACGAGTTTGTTTTGCTAAAGAACAAACGTCACAAATGTGTGTGGAATCAAACATGATTTCAGCATTATTTTTTGCTAATGAAAGTAAAGGTGTAGATGATGGGTGCCCTAGACGTCGATGCCATAGGTTATTGGTATAGTGAATGTGGTTGGCGAGATGATGGTTTTGTCTTGGTGTAAGGTAGTAGAGGCCATCAAAATGTTTGCCCAGACCAATCATCCTCCTCATGTCCATGTCCTGCACAATATAAAAATTCAAATAGAATGTTACTATACAATGTAAAGTTCTTGTTAATTTACTGACAAACAATAAATTGACATGAAATGTTGGTACATAAAGAACTTTATCGAGAGATAATTCATGTGATAATTTTATAGAACCAATGTGTCTTATTTTTGTTTGTCCCCCATTTGGTAAACCAATAGATTCATGCTGAGTATCAATAACATTGGGCGTTGGTGATGAATGCGATATATGATGAGTTGCTCCAGTGTTAATAATCCAACAGAGAGTCGAATGTGAACCTGTTTATGCTATATTGCATTTTGGCGAGATACTTGTTGTATTTATAGGTGGCTATCCATTACCATTGCGGAGTATGGCTATGATCTGATTATACTCCTCGGTAGTGAACGTAGGGCCATTTGGAACTGAAGTGTTAGGCTTGGAATTTGTAGCAGTGTGAACAACCCTTGTAGCAGAGTGAACAACCTTAACATTATTGGCCATTGATATCTTATTTCTCGGTTTTACATTATTTCCATGCCATCTGTGTCCTTCTGGAAACCTAATAATGTAATAGCAATGGTCTACCAAGTGTCCATCTCCATCGCAATAATTGCATTTGAGTAGTTTACGTGAAGATGTGTTGATACTCTGTTTGTTGAATGACTGCAATGTTGGGTTTCGCCTTACCTGCATTGCATGGGAATTCATCCCTATATCTCGACGACTTGCCATATCCATCTACTGTTTATGTTGGAGAATGAGACCATGAACTTGTCGTGTGTCAAGGAGCGGTTTCGTCATCAGGATCGAGCCTTGTATTGTGGAGTAAGATTCATTCAATCCTATTAAGAACTGTATAACTCTTTCTTTCTCTTCCCATTCAGTGAGCCCCTTTAAACCTGCATAAGTGCAAACAAGTGGATCATGACATGATGCTAACTCATCTCACATGGCTTTCATCTTGGTATAATAAGAGGAAACCGAGAGTTGCCCTTGACGGTTTTCAATTATTTCTTGTCGAATCTGATAGATCCTTGAGCGCTGCTATGTGAAAACCTTTCTTTGAGATCGTTCCAAATCGCATTAGCAAATTCTGTGTACATGATGCTATTGGAAATGTCTAAGTGGATTGAATTCACGATCCATAGTGTTGCCATATCATTGAATCTTTTCCAAGACGCATAGTTTTCATTCAGGGGTGATGAAGGTATAATGGTTTCATCAATGAACCCAATTTTGTTCTTTGCACTGAGACCCATGCGTATGGCACAACTCTATTGCCTATAATTGTTTCCATCAAGTGGATTGGAAGCAAGGATAAGTCCAGTATGATCTGTGTGATGTATGGCATATGGGTCTGATAACTCCATGGAATACTTGTCTGTCTTCATGCTTGTTTTTGTCATGGTGTTTGTGGGAGATTTGTGATTATTATGAGAGGGCTGTATATTTGAGGAGGCTGTATTTGTTATAGTGGCAGAAGTGTGCTAAGGTTACCAAGGGTTTTGCTCTGATACCATAAGAAGTTGAGAATTATGTATATTGTATTATATATTTCTGAAAACGTGAAGCAGTAATATATACAGTAATTATGTGCTACTACAGATATGTTATTTCGAGTAAGTAGATCATATGATAAAAACTAATTACATGGACATCTTATAATCTCGTTGAATCAATTAGTGGGATTTGTTTTTCCTTTCCACTCCCCTTTATTCCCTGTCTTGTAACATATTTGCTTTCCTTTAACAATTAAAGTCTCTGATTTGTGAGACATTTGCTAGGGTTTTCAACCACTCTTCATGGAGAGTTAACGTAACATCCCCAAATTTATAATATAATTGAGAACTTGGAACTTTCTCCAATTGATTTATTCATCAGTTGCCCAACATGTTAGTTGCCACATGCAATTCTTAGCTCCCTTGGCATGCTCTAGATACAAGCCGATGAGAGAAGATCAGGTCTTGGTCACTTTTAGAAAAGCTTTCAGGTTTCGGCTTGAATGCATAAGCTATGTATTGCAATGAAACGTGTGGATGAGAAGTAAATTCTTTTTTTTTTTGATCAAATGTAAGAATATAATAGATCAAAATGAAACAGGCTCTGGCAAGTCATATATACACATATACAAAATCAGAAGCAAAAGGGAACATGCTCCCATTCATCAAAAATACAGGGAGACAACTACCTTGAGAGAGAACCAAAAGTATCACATCGGTTAGCTAAAGAACCCAGGATCCAGCAGGTGCCAAAGATAACCAACCAAAAAGAATACCAACCAAAAGAAAATCCAACAGCTGACGCAATTTGCAGCTAAAACATAAGAGAACCACCAACGACTACTGAAACACATAAGGTCCATTAATAGGAGGCCTGCAACCCCAACAACAAAAGCAAAATAAACTCAGCCAACATCCAGTCGAGAGTGGTCAGTGACATGGAAGTGGAATATTGTGTAGAATAAGATTTGAAATCTCCTCAAGACTCTATCAACTCCTAAGCACTTTCCTTCAAATATCCACTTGTTCCTTTCTTCCCATATAAGGTAGACACGATGCCCAAGGAAACACTTCGCATCCGAGCTTCAAGGTTGCTTTTCCTAAACCTCAGACCACGCAGAGCACTATACAAAGTTGTCATGTTCCTGCCAATCCGCAGCCAGGACTTAATCTTTCCCCACAAGCAGGATGTCCATTCACATGCAAAAAACAAATGGTCATACAACTCCTCCTCATACTGGCAGAACACACAAAGGGGATCACTAAGAAGAAAAGACAACCTATCTCAAGTTCGAAGCTTCCTTTAAACTGCCAGCCATAAAATGAAGCAGTGCTTTGGCAGAGACCACTTTTCCTATACAACTCTTTCCCATGAGACTGGCGAGCCAGATGGTTGAAAGAAGTTATAAGCATGTGACAAAATTTTATCCATTCCAGAATTCCAGCCACTCATCAATGCAATACTCCCAGATTGACTTCCACAGTGCTAGATGGTTTAGTCTTTAATGAAGATAATAGACTTCCACAGGGGAGAGGAAGAATGGTGGGCAGAAGTAGTCCAAATAGTTCCATTGCGCAGGTGGAAATGGTGCACCCAACGTATCCGGACATAATCATATTTGAGATGGATATTCCAAAGCTGCTTTGCAAGAAAACTTCTGTTGCGAGTTTTGATATCGAACAATCCAAGGCCTCCTTCTGCCTTAGGCAGGCAAACAGATTTCCAAGCAACCAAAATAGAAGTGCTCTTCCTAACATCCCCAGTCCAGAGGAAGTTCCTGCATATGCTAGTGATTTGTTTGATAACAATCTCTAGTAGCGAGAAGATGTTCAACCAAAATTGCACCTTCCCATATAAAACGGATCTCAGGAGCTCTAGCCTTCCAGCAAAAGTGAGGTGCTTGCCAATCCAGCCTTGAACAGACAATTCCAAGGAATGTAGGAGAGGGGAAAACTGACTAGCAAGAAGCCTATGAGGACTCAGGGGGACTCCAAGATAAGTGAAAGGAAAGCATCCTTCACGAAAGCCTATAGTATGAAGAATACTTAGCTTCTGACTGGGACTAACACCTCCAAAGAAAATTGAAGACTTACTCGGATTAATATCCAACTCTGCAGTCTTGCCAAAGATTGTGAGCTGCTGGAAAATACCATTAACTGAAGAGCAATCCCTACGAGAAAGCAGCAAGACATCATCCGCAAAAGCGAGGTGGCTAATGTCGTGGATACTACATTTTGGATGGAACCGAAAGCCAGGGTGCCTGCAAGCAAGTATGAGCATCCTAGATAAGTATTCCATGCAACAGATAAACAAATAGGGGAACAAAGGGTCTCCTTGCCGCACCCCACTTTTCCCAGGGAAGAACCCATACAAATCACCATTTATAGCAATAGAGAAGGAGGTTGTGGAAACACATTGCATGATAAGGTGAGAAAATCTCTCAGGGAAGCCAAACTACCGTAATAGATCCCCTATAAAGTTCCACTGGACTGAGTCAAAAGCCTTCCGAAAATCAACTTTCATTAGACAGCGGGGGGAGGGTCGTTTCCTGTTATACTGTCGAAGAAGCTCTTGAACTAAGTTAATATTATCACTCATTAATTTGCCACCCAAGAAAGCATTCTGCATGGGGCTGATGATGTTGGATAGAACATGAGCAAAGGTGACCAACAAGAATTTTGGCAATAACCTTATAGATCACATTGCAGCATGAGATCAACCTGAAGTCACTTGTAGAAGATACATTTGCCAATTTGGGGACGAAAGCAATGATTGAGTGATTAATCTGTTTGAGAAGTCTGCTAGAGATGAAAAAGTCCTACACAACAACACATAAATCTCTCCCCACAACACCTCAGGCTTGCTTGAAGAAAAGAGAGGAGTAGCCATCGGGACCAGGAGCTTTCTCATTCTCAATACTGAACACAGCCTTCCGAATGTTCTCATTGGAAACTGGAGAAAGGAGAAAATCATGAGAACTTGGATCTATGCAAGGCCCACATTGGATAACAACACTATCTAGGGGGATAATAGCTTTTGAAGCACCAAACAAACGCTGGGGATGAGAAGCAAATTCTTTTGTGAGCCGGTGGTAGTTATGACGAAAAACAATCTACAGGAAGGTTTTCGAGTGCAATATGAAACTTGAATTGATGTTCTCTTACAAAATATTGAGAAGATACAAATGCTTAATTAAAAATGTTTCATAATATTTTAAAAATTAAGGATAAAAATAAATATTACCGTAAATCAAATTAAATTTAAAATTAAATAATAAGACTTAAAAGCAGAAGTGTAATGGAAAAGTATTAATATTAGATTTAGGAAAGGAAAAGAAAGGAAAATCACAAAAATAAGAATTTTTTCCATCTCAAAGATTTTTTTTAATATATATGCTTAACATTTAACCCTTTGTAGGACTAAAATTGATGTACTATATTTTTCTATTTCCTACAAATTATGTCATACCCAAGTAAAGAGTGGAAAAATCATCTCCTATATAATTTCCCTTCCGTTACCTCCATGCCAATGATATCTTTAGATTAAATTCTGGTTGTAAAATAAGTTGTATTATACTAGACTTGTAAGCAATAATGTTTAGTTAGTTTATCAGAGCATATAAAACATTAAATATTATTTAAGGTAAGCCTAGAGTGTAACCAATTTTAAATCAACAAATATATAAAATAAATATTTTATCCTTAAAGCTTTATTGCTATTCACCTAGAATATTTACAATACCTTTCAAGATTTCAACAATACTACTTTAGTTTAGAAGCACTTCTTAATAAGATCTTTGAATTAAAATAAAACAACTAAAATATCTCTCTGAGCTCTAGTATAGGAAATAACCAAAGCATAATAGGAATGGAAACATTAAAAATGAAGTGATAAAGAGTGTGAAATTTTTTTAAAATTCAAGTTAGAAACTCATCTTTCATCCTTTTTTTATAGTGAATTTTGAAAGTTAAAAGGTTGAAAAATTAATAAATATTAATTCTCATAATTGTCAATTTTAATTTTGATTAGCCACCATAAATTAATAATTAAATCTAGAAAATTCAAGTGTTATTTGAGTACAAAAACTAAGAGTTGTTTGAGATTGATTTCTCAATCACTAATAAATTATTTAAATATTATTAATTAAATAAATTTCCAACAATTCCCTTATATTTAATAAGTAATTATAACATAATGGCCGCGTGTTGTTGTAAAAACTACCAAAATTATCATCAAAATGTGATAAAATAATAGATGATAATTTTAAGACATTTATCATGCTACTTTGATCTTTTAATTTCTTTTATACCAATTTTTGATATTTCATAATGAAGCAAGAGTAACTTATATATGTTATTTAATAAAGAAATGAACATTATTTTATATAAAAGATTGGATTAATACATTTACACTACAATATAAAGCTTGAATTGATGTTCTCTTAATTATATTTGTTATTGAATTTATAAATAAAAATGTTAAAATTATATTTTTTTTTATCGGTTAGATGGTTGTGTAAATTTATTTATATAACATATTATAAATGAGTTAAGTAGACTAGTGGTAAAAGCACATATCATTGAATGAGAAGTTTTGTGCTTAAACCTTAAATGAGTGTTTGAGAGTATCATAGTTTTTATTTTTTTTAAAAATACATTTCACTTGAAAAAATATTAAATTGATATTTTTATAATACTTTTCAATAATTTTGATTTACTGATGCCAAAAATAAAAAATCTAAAAATAATTATTTTGATGCAATTTAAATAAAAAATACTTTTATAAATTACCTTACACCACAATACCAAATTTACAATAAAAGATAGCCATTTTTAATAGTTTTCTATTGATTTTGGGTTCTTACAAATTCTAAGCTACTCCCATTTACTTTGAGTAGTTCTTGATGGAGTTAACTAATATCTTGAACCGTTCTAGTTTATTAATTAGTTTTTGAATTGAACTAATTTGGTCTATATGTTTTTTAAAAAGATGGATTGAAATAAATAAAAAAATAATTCACCTGTTGGGAAAATTTTAATATGTTTAAGAAATAATTAGTCAAATACTATTAGTTATTTTATAAAATCTACTTTGGAAAAAAAAAAAATAAAGAATAAAGAAGATAAGAGGGAATATAAAACTCTTGATATAAAAAAAAATGATAAAAAATATTCACAAGGATTTCTCTTTTTTAAAAGTTGTATTGGGCTCACTTTGAATAAAGAATAAATATAAAGAGAAGATGAGAAAGAATATAAATTTCATGATACATGAAAAGTAATAAAAAATTTTTATTTAGTATTTATCTCTCTCATACTTGTATCTCATTATTTCTTTAAAGTAAATTCTTATAAATAATTTATAAAATATCACTATTTACTTTATAAGTACCATAAAATAACTCATTTAAATGGATAAAATAGATATATATAAGAAATATTAGAGACATTTGAATATTGTGATAATAGTTATTTTTTAAAATATTTTTCATTTAAAAATACATTGAAATAATATTTTTTTTATTTTTAAAATTTATTTTTAAAATCACTATATCAAAACAATATAAAAACATTAAAATACATTAATTAAAAAAAATAATTTCTTAAAAGCATTTTAAAAATGAAAAAATAAACAGCTTTAAAATAGGCATATTTCACTCCCCTTGCGTATCAAGCACGTGAATGTTTTAGGATCAACCAATAACAAAATGCCAGATCATCGAAAGAATATAGAAAATTTTGAGTTTTCAATCCACAAGCAACCGCGGGAACCTTCCAGAGATAAAACCAGCACAGAACCTTCCAGAGAGCTCACCTCCTATATAAACCTTCCTCTTCGCTTACCTTCATCATCTCTCTTCCTTACTCATACTCGTTCTCTCATTTCCCGTAATTTATCTCTTTGTTCTCTTTCTGTGTCGAAAAGAATGCCAAGCAGATCAGCAGGAGTAATAAAGCAGGACTGGGAGCCGGTGGTGATGCACAAGGCGAAGCCCAAGTCCCAAGACCTTCGCGATCCGAAGGTAGTGAACCATGCCCTCCGATCGGGTGCTCCAGTCCAGACAATCAAGAAATTCGACGCTGGGTCTAATAAGAAAGCAACGGCACCAGTGGTGAATGCCAGGAAGTTGGAGGAGGAGACGGAGCCAGCGGCGTTGGACAGGATTTCTACGGAGGTGAGGCAGGCGATTCAAAAAGCGCGGCTGGAGAAGAAGATGAGCCAGACAGAGCTTGCTAAGCTGATTAATGAGCAGCCAAAGGTGGTGCAAGAGTATGAGAATGGAAAGGCGGTGCCTAACCAAGCTATTTTGGCCAAGATGGAGAGAGTGCTAGGCGTGAAGCTTAGAGGGAAGACTGGCAAGTGAGATGATGTAAATTAGTAATGTTAGGATTTGGTATGTGTTCTTGCGAAATAAAGTACAAGTTTTATGGGCAACCCCAATTACCTTCGAATTATCAAGTCTTGGCTTGGTTGGTGTTCGTTAATGTTGTAATTTTAATTTCTTGCCGAATTGTTATACCAATAGTTGTGAGATCTGCTTCCGAGCTTCCATCAATCGAATGTAAATACTTCGAAGTGAGTAGAGAATTGTTATTTCGCCATTGACAAGGACTGTCCTGTTCGAGATCATAAGACGAGCGGGTGTCTGGAAAAGATCATGGATTGGATGCCCTTCATAAGACTATCTCCATGTTAACAAAGTCGTTCCTTCTCTTAATCCATGTTCCATGTTAAATTTAAGAGAGAATTTTATCATACTGTCATGTTTTTAAACCCGATTTGATAGTTAACTCGAGTGAATTTTGAGTTATGATTTTGGTTTTGAGTTAGAAAAATGAATCTGGTTAACTTATTTTTTTTAAAAAATAAAAACATCAAATTTTTTTATTTAATACATTGAAAATTAAACTTTTCCAAGTTAAATACATAAATCCATTTTTCAATGAGCTTTCGTGTCAAATACTTCCACTAGTCCCTTAATTTGTCAATGAGATTTCCTCTTTACTTTGTTATTTTTTCTGAATTTTTTTATACACCTTTTCACTCTCAGATCCATTGATTTTCCTCTTCTTATTCAATGTGGTATTATTCTCTTCCTTCGTTGTTGATTCCTCTTTAAACAAGTTGAACAAAAATTGAATAAGTATATGATTTGGTCAATTTGAGAACTAGCTCCAACTTCTTCTTATTGAAACCTACTAAAGCTTTGCAAATTGAACTAGTAGGGTTTGCAAAGCTTTAGTAGGTTTCAATGATATAAGACAAATTTGGTGTTGTTTGTCACTGAGTTAGAGATTATTGTGCGTGGAGAAAAATTAGGCACACAACTAGTTATGAATCAAGCTAGAAAGTAAGGAAAGTTTTTTAGGAAATAGATTTAGGGGTTTGTTTACAAAATATTTGGGAAAAAAACCCGTGGCATGTATTTTTTCATTTCAACTATAAATAAAGGGCTTGTAAGAGAAGACTATCCAAATAATAATAAAAAAAATACACTAAGTGATAAAAAAAATTTGAGTAAAATTATAAAGAGTATATGAGTAGAGTTAAGAGATTTTTCTTCTCTTTCTTTGGTGTAATTTTTATTTTCTCTCCGATAAGTAAAATTAATAGCTCTATGGACATGGATAAGACCGAAAGCAAATACTATCTTACCTTGTTAGACAGGATGCTAGTGAGAGCAAGATTATAAAACATCATTAAAAATTATTAAAGGTGACTTGTCACCTAATTTAAGTGAAATTGATTTCAAATTGCAAGCTGCAACATCCTTTATTACTTGGCATCCAATTTCTACATACCTAGTAAAACTTCTTGAAACAGCAATGACGAGTATTGTCATAAACTGTAGTAGAATTTTCTAATTTCTTTTAGCAAACTCAATGACACCTTTGTTGGAATTAATCTTAAAGTCAAAGTGTTTTTTATTTCTTATAGGTATCTTCTAGATAAATGTGTACCTATTAAAGATATATTTATCTTTTAAATCTCTTGAATTATTCTAGAATAGTATAAATATAAGGGTTTAAGTATTATAATCCAAGTAGGATGATACGATTGATATTGTCTTCCATCATGTTTTCTTTTTACCTTATTATTTCTAACAAGGTGATATGAACCAAGTTAGGTCCGAATTTGGTCTTAACAAGTTTGTTGACCAGTTTTGCGAAATTAATCGAGCATATCTCTCAAACCATACATCAAAACTAACTAAAATTTTACATGGAAATACTAAACAAATGGAATTATATTTTGGTAAATTTCAGGTCAAATGAAGTTCGAGAACATATTACTAGAAAAATCTTGTCAAATCTGTTAGACTAGACCTTTGTGTACTGTTTAAGACATATTTGGAGCTACAGGTGGAAGTTTGTTACGATTCAGATTGAGCTGGAAACTAGACATCGCAAGTTTTACAACAATATATGGTAGGCCCAATAATTCATCCAAACAAAAGAGAATGACGTATTTGAAGTCAAGATTGAAAATCTATCAAGAATGTGTGAAAGTTGGAGATTCGGACTACATGGAGGAATGTTGGCATGAAAATTTTGTTTTTATTATTTTATTTTATTTATTTATTTAATGTTGAATAATTAATTTTTAATTTAATTTTGTTTTGGCTCATTAGACATTGTTTAGTGGTTTATTTTATTATTGGACGTATGTTAGTTGATTATTAGTTTAGGCCCATTAGCTTGCAACCCAAAATGGTCCCATTAGGGTTAGTTAGAGGAGACTATATTATGTTTTGTTTTTGCTAGAAATTCTAGTAGCAAGTTAGAGAATAAACGTGAGTTTTTTTTTTGTTTGTGGCAAAACAATCTTTCTTTGCAGGGACAAAGATTGTACATTGATTTATCGAATATTAACTAGCTTTATGGCGTCATTCGTATACTTAGAGTTCTTAGATATAATTAAGGTTATCTCTTTGTCCAAGTTGTTTTTCCAATATCTTTGGTTTTTAGGTACAAGGTTATCTCTGGGTAAATATTTTATCAAATCTGATTTTTGGCTTTCTAAGTTGTTATCTACTTGATTGAGGATTGCTTGACTACATAATTAAGAGATTGACATCACAAGATATTAGAGCTAGTTCGATCTAGTAGGGGTGTTTGAAAAAAATAAGAGTATGGATAGACAAGTAACATCTAAAGAAGAAACAATAAAGGTGTAAGATAATAGTGCCTAACAAGATATTTGAGACCTTGTATCAAGATAAATAGAAGAAGCCTAAGAAAACATGCTTAAAACAACTTCTTGTACAAGAGATGAGATGTTGTACAAAAAAGACTATATATATAGAAAAGAAGAGAGAACTCTACATAAAAGAGATGAACAATGGCTAAAGAGTTATGATGAAGAATGTAGCAACAATCACTGGACAAGAAAAATGGTTTAGATGAGCCATGTTTAAGCAAGTGCAATTGCTGTAATAAGAAGATAAGTTTAGTAGTAACAAATTCTTCTTGTGTGAGCTCTGGAACAGTAACTCAATAATCTAGTATTTTTTGTTCTTGAGTCAACACTAAAGTTACTTAAGGGAGAGAGTTCTAATGGAAAGTATCCACAATCCAAAGGCTGAGAAGGCTAGGGAGAATACTTTGTCCGATCAATTTGAGGCTAAATGGGCTAAGAACATTTTGCCATGGGACCTGGGGTAGAAAGGTCTGGTGTTACATTTATTTATTATCCAAACCTTGCTGGAGATGAGGCTACTCTTCATCCTGATCTAGAAGAGTTTGATCCATCCATGGGAGATGAAGGGTTCGTTTTCCTTGCTTGGTTTAGAGAAACAGTGCAGTATGCTGACTTTATGGTTTTAAAGATGAACGAAGGGGAGGTGGCACTGAAATTTCTGTCTGATTTGTTAAAAAACGGAGCTATATGCTTTATTGATGAGTTGTTCTTCAGTTGCTCAGATCAGAATGATAAAAAAGATCGGGTGAAGTGACACTGCATGGACCTCTTCAAGAGCCTTAATTAGGAGCACTGGTGGTTTCAACGGAATCAAGAGCAATGTACAACGTGGGATTGACATTTTTGGTCACCACATAAACATATTTCGAGGGAAATAGGCCAAGAAACTCTAGGAGGGAGCCTGTTGCTTTCAAGTATGTATGGATCATGTTATGTAAAGGACTGTAACAAAGAGATGATGGCGATCCAGATAAACTTAAGGTTGCTGCTTGCTGTAAACATTACACCGCCTATATATGATTTGGATAACTGGAAAGGAATTGATAGTTACCATTTCAATGTTGTGGTGACAAAACAAGATATGGATGATACTTTCAACCACCAATTGATGTTTGTTGAACCCTATGTGCGATATGCTGGAGTCTTGTTTGAACTGTGTGTGTGATTTTCTAACGTTATCATAGTTATTTCAAGTTTCTTGTAAGAATGCAGTGGTGGCATCCAAAAACACATTAAAGTTTTTATCGTAAATAAAAAATGAGAAAGATGCAACAACCATGGCAAGATATCCTTCAATACATTTCAAATTTCGAGTTTCGAGACTTTCAAAATTAAGGGAGTACTAGAATTAATTTTGAAGTCAAAATGTCTTTTAATTCTGTATCTTCTTGGTACATATAACTATTAAAAATATATTTGTTTTTTAAATTTCTTGAATTATCCAAAACTAGTATAAATATACTAAGTTTATAACGACTTCTTCTCTTAGAAGAGTAAGATGACATGAATAAGATTATCTTCCACCATGTTTCCTTCTCACCTTGTTATTTCTAACAACCTCACCTTGTCAAAGTCCATAGGAGAGGCAATGCATGGCAGCACCGGCTGTCGGTACATATCCAGTTATGACATTGAGAACTCCATCAGGAATGCCAGCCGCCTATTTAGACTATCAAAAATATTTTTTAAAGAGAAAACAGAAGACAAATAAGAACACCACAAGAGATGGGAATATGTCAACTAGCTTGGTTCATATAATATTGTAGAAATACGTTGGCAACTATCAATTAATTAGTATTAATCATCCAGATTAATAAGTTGAGCTTACCAGCTTAGCAAGATGAGCATAGAAGAGAGCTTAGAGAGGTGTCAGTGGGTTCACGTAGGGTTTGATTAATGCTCAGCAGGTTTGATTACCACGGTACTGCACCCAGCAGTTAAGGCTGGACTAACCTTCATAAAGAAGATGGAGCTAGGAATGTTGCAGAGAGTTATGTGTCCTACAAAGCCAATGAGTTCACGTAGGGTGCACCCTTGCAACTCACAAGACATTTTCAACACTTCCCTGTGAATTTTATCTGCTGCTCCCGCATAGTAACGAAGAGAATTTGCTGTTGAAGGAATGTCAAAAGCTTTGGCAAAACGGAATAGTTTTCCGGCATCAATAGTGTCTAATGCTGCTAATTCTTCTGTGTTTTGGTTAATTAAATTTGCAAATTTCATTATAATCCTTCCCGGATCAGTACCTGATGTAGCCGAAAGAGTAAAAACTAAAGGTTCTTATGTTTTGGATAAGGATGACATTACTAGAAGGGATCCGACTCATGTATACTAGGTGAATGGCCTCACATATATTTTTATGTATTAATAGGATAAATTTAAGCTTAAACACTACACCATTAAACAGTTTTACCGACAGACTAATTCCGTCGGTGATAGGAATGAAATCCGTCGGTGAAATAATTACCGACGGCCTCATCGACGGAACACGTCCGTCGGTATACCAGTCGTCGGTAACTCCCATTTCCGTCGATAAGTCTGTCGCAAATAAAAAAACACCCACCGACGGAACACCGACGGTCTTACAGACGGATACGTGCGCGCCAAAAAAAAAAGTTTCCCGCGGGAACATTACCGACGGAATAAATCCGTCTGCAATTTCAACGGTAATTACCGACGGCATATCCGTCGGTAATTATGGCATGGCTGGTAATTGTTTGCCAACCCTCTGTGAAATACTGACGGATATTATCCATCGATAAATCCGTCTGTATTTAATCACTGACGGAATCTATCCGTCGGTAATTATGGCATGGCTGATAATTGTTTGGCAACTCTCTGTGAAATACCGACGAAAATTATCCGTCGGTAAAGCCGTCGGTATGTATTTAAAATATATATATATAAATAATTTATTAATAGTAAAAAACCTTAATAAACAAATAAAAATGGATTAAACATTAAAAATATAAAAGTAATGTTAAATAATATTCATTACAAATTTAATGTGTTTAAAAAACAAAATTAAACTA
>Ga0307518_10000613_pt1 | contig 26809 bp, 10 predicted proteins | sample 25_EM_MG_FD_203889 | JGI IMG/M metagenome (GOLD analysis project Ga0307518, IMG submission 203889) | Populus trichocarpa ectomycorrhiza microbial communities from riparian zone in the Pacific Northwest, United States - 25_EM | ecosystem: Host-associated > Plants > Roots > Unclassified | place... | reverse complement strand
GTTATTATTGTGAACAATCTATTGCTAAGTTTGATATCAAAACCGGAGTTGTGATATATAAACTTGTGAAGCAACTAAGCTTGGTAATTGTAGCGGAACTACGTTATTAAACTTAGGGAGAACATTTGATCAAAGCAACACAAGCTGAAAACTTGGTTGTTAAGATTAATGAATTTATCTAGATCTTAAGGCTGCCATTGGATTAAATCATTAGTGCGGACACTGTGATTGTTTATTGGTTAGGGCTAGTTATACGGCGGATCCGTTAATTAACCAATGTTAAGAAAAGATAAAAATTCAGAATATAAACTGGAGTTTCCTTTCAAGGATCGGTTCTGATTTCTGTAGGTGGATGTGTGCTTGCGACCAAGGTTTGTTTTCTTGATATATTTCAGTTTCAATTGATTTTGTTTGCTAGTTTAATTTCTACCATAGTTTAGATCATTGCAAATCAAACCCCCCCCAATTACATAACGTATAGCATAAAAATCTGAACTAGACCTTCCTCGTGGGATCGACCCCTTGCTTGCTCTATACTATCTTGTGTGTTTTAAGCTAGGATAATTAATTTGTGCGACCGCGACATCGCAACAAATTTTGGTGCCGTTGCCGGGGATTTGACCATCGCAACAATGTGTCCACTAGCTAGTTAATCCTCATGATGTGAACATGTCATTTTATTCTATGTTAAGGGTAGTTACAACTCGATGAGACTATGTTATTTTATTTCATATTAATGGTGGTCGCCTTTCAATAAAACCATTTTACTTTTAAGTTCAAAGTAATCACCTCTCAATGAGATTGTAATTTTTTTAATTTCCTTTTAAAAGGTAGTTGCCTCTCAAAGAAACTATGTCAATTTATTTTATATTGATGATAGTTGTTTTTCAATGAGATTGTTTCTTTTTATTTCCTTTTGAGGGTATCACCTCTTGAAGACACCTAGATATTTTATTTTAGGTTGAGAGTAGGCCTTTCGATAAGATTGTTTCTTTTGATTAATTTTTTAGGGTAGTCACCTCTTGAGAAGGTTGTGTAATTTTATTTTATGTTGAGGGTAGTCGCTTTTCAATGAGATTGTGTCATATTATTTCATGTCGAGGGTGGTTGACTCTCGATGAAACCATTTTATTTTATATTAAGGGAAGTCTCCTCTTAATGAGACCATTTTATTTTGATTTTGAGGGTAGTCGTCTCTCAATAAGATTGTTTTCTTTTTAGTTAAGATATCATGTATAATAAAAAAGCTTTTTTTATATATAATTTTTCTTTTCTTTACAAACTTACTATACAAACTCATAGAAAAATTAATTTTTCAATGTCTTTGTATTGTATGTATTGTAAAAAGAGGACAATTGCCATAACTCATTTTTTAACCATATTTTTACTGTAATTTCAAAAATAAATAAATTACATAAATTCAAAAAAAAACTTTAAAATGTATTTTGGATACAATTTAACCAATTTGCGATCATTTTATAATTTCTTACTCTTTTGCAAAAAACTTGCAAAAAGAAAATAAAATCAAATAACTAAAAGAAACAAAAAAAAAAGATAGGTGAGAGGAATATATAAAGGAAGAAAAATGAGACCAAAATAAACATTGAAGTTTTGACCTACTTAACAATGGTTTAATTTTACCTTCTCGTTTTTATTTCAATATACATGTAAGTTGTATTTATGGTAGCTCAAGGGGTATGAGGTTGTCAAGGATTTAGTTTACGAGGTGGAATGATGATGTATGTGTTAATGTGTATTTATTTGTTGTAAAATTTGTTCTGATAAAAAAAATATAAATTATTAAAAAATTGAAAAGGGGATTTTTTAAAATAAATTGGTATACGTGTATAAAAGTCCCTAAGAATGGTGGCTAAGAAAACTACATAATTTGTGCGATTGCATATTAATTATTTTCTTCATCTGTAAATCAACCTAGGATGGAAAGATCTAATATCATGTCATACCCTTTGAATGTTGTCTAATAGATAATAGAATCGGTTAATACATGACTATGACTTCTTATGTGTAATGTTGTCATTTGTTATTGTTTGTTATGTTATGTTATGTATTAATTCTTTTTATTATTCACAAACCAGCCTAAGATGGTAAGGTTCGATACCAGGCCCTATCTCATGGATGTTGTCTAATGAATAATCAAACCAAATAATACATGACTTCGCTTTTTTTTTTTATGTGCAATTTTATGTTTGTTGTTGTTCATTAAATTATGTATTAATTGTTTTCTTTATCCACAAATCAACCAAGGATGATAAATTTCAATATTGGGTCTTATCTTTTAGATGTTATTAGTGAATAGTAGAATCAGTTAATACATGACTATTTTTTTTATGTACACTTTTGTACTTGTTTTTGCTTGTTACATTATGTATTAATTGCTTCCTTTATAAGCAAATCAACCCAAGATGATAAGGTTTGATATTGGGCCATGTCTTTTGGATGTTGTCTAGTGGATAATAGAATCGGTTAATACATGACCATGTATCTTTATGTACAATTTTGTACTTGTTGATTTTATGTTATTTATTAATACATGACCATGTTTTTATGTGTAATTTTGAACTTGTTATTGTTTGTTTTGTTATGTATTAACTGTTTCTTTATCCACAAATCAGCCTAGGATGGTAAAGTTTAATATTGGACCTATATTTTGGATGTTGCCTAACAGGTAATAGAATTGATTGATATATGATCAAAATTATCATTTTAAGGTCATTGTATTCCTAGGATGAGAATTATATATCCGATATTTAGTTATTTTTCTTTTATCTAAGAACCAACTCAGGGATGACAAGATCTTTAAGTAGGTCCTATCCTTAGAAGTTGAAAGAAAAAAAGGAATGGTTGATATATGATATTAGTTTCAAAATATATAAATTTTTTTTATAGTACATGTGAATTTGAAAATGTGGGTTTGAGGGTGCCATTGACAATATTCTTTTGATTTATTTTACTAGTTATCCAGTCAACCATCATTCTACTGTCGAGATCACTTTTAAAGTGAGTATATTAATGTATTTATTTAAAATAAAAAATTACTTTAGGTCATTTTTCCAATTACTCAGTAAAGTTAAGAAATTACAGTTTACATCCTGAGTCAACATAAATTTTTAAATATAAAGAAATGATCAAATTAGTGTTATATATATTATATCAGAAACACCCAATAAACCAATTATATAAAAAATTTCTATTTTCGAACATGATTTCTTTCTCTTATCTCAATAATCTGAGCCCAAATCAAAACTTAGTTTAGTATTTTTAATCAATTTTTCTCTTTTAATGGTGTTAGAATCTTTTCCATTTATTAAAATACAATTATTTATGTTTTTTTAAAAACCTAAAAAAAATCCTAAATTGAATCCTAGGAAGAACCGTAATTTTGTAATTTTTGATGAAAATATGGGGATGTGAAGGATGGTGGGGTAGTTGGATTTAGCAAGAAGACAGGGAGATGGTTGTTGAGTTTAGTGGCAAATGAGGTTCTAATGGAGAGAAAGAGATTAATGTGAAGGAAGAGAAGAAACGAAACTCGAGAACTTTCCTGAAAGCATTTTGATAAGCAGTTCAAGACTGTAAATGTTGTGCGTTCCATCAAGAAATCGTACCTTAAGATACTAGGAAAGGTGGAAGCAATGGACGTTTGGTGGGAAAGCATAACCAATGAAAACACGAGCAAAACAAAGTAGATAGCCCCAGTCCAGTAATTCACGGTGCTGTCACGGTGCTGGTTTTCTTGAAGTGATAGCCACAAAATACAATTTGAGAGTCATTTTCATTTTTCAATTCTCACACAATTATTTCCATTATTTCTTGTTCATTTATTCTCCCTTTATTTTTTCTTTGTCCTTTGCCTGAAATAGTTTGTTTAAATCCCCTGAGAATGTCTTTTCTAACATTATTTGCTTACTTTTTTATTGCCTCCTCAATTATACTGACTAACAATTATCTTTTTGGTCTTTTACAAAACTTGCACGGTTTAGTAAAAGGTTTCAGGTTATAACACACATAGAAATGTATTGGGAAAATAGTATACTTTGAATCAACTACTAAAGGGAATTACAGTTTTATTACTAAAAGCTAATAGATAGAAATAGCAGTTATATTAAACAATTGTTATTGTTAATAGTATCTATATTAAACAACAACTAATAACAATAACAGTTCTCCAATATACAAACGCTAATATGAATATTGGTTGTGTTATCCCATCACAATTTTAGTTTAATACCAACCCCAAATTGACATAAAACAAACTTTAAAACACCACAATCAAAGCCCAAAAAAACCATAAATTATCAAACCTCAAATCCATAATTGAGGTCGAGATATTTTGATATCATTTTTATTTGTTAATTATAATCTCAAATTAATATGTGTTATTTTTAAACATTGTTTTTATTAATTATTTTTAGAGATAATTGATAATGGCAATAACAAAACATAACAATGTGTATTTTTTTAACTTGTAAAAGGATGATTTAAAATTTTAAACAACGTGTTCACTTATTAATTAACAATTTTAAATCATTCTTATCTAAAATAAATATGAAAATGTATAATATGTAAGATAACATTAAAATCAACATGATAATTAGATAAAATAATATTACAAAAATAATAATAAAAATAACTCTAAACTAAGAAAATAACACAACATAATTATACATAGCATAATAATACATTCGAGCTTATTTATATCTTCTAAGACAACGAGTAAATGAGTTGGCTTCATCAATAGCACGACTTCCACCTGTTTGTATGGTCTTATCTTCTAAAACAACATCATCTATGATCAATGTGTCTCCTAACAGGTCAAGTGTAGTACAACAAGTCTCAAACCAAGAAGATGCAAAATAAAAGGCAAGTCTTCCATCATCATCATCATCGAGATCACAAAGATTAGTCACAGCACATCGACCATCATGTGACAATTGTCAAACCTAATATGAATCAAATAGAAATTATTAATCAATAAATAAAATGCAACGATTTTGTCCAAGTCTATAAAAAGTAACAAATACTTACAACATTTTGAATCCGACGTGCGTATGACTCATACTCTATCTTCTTGTGTGGAGGACTTGCACTAGGTTTGGTGTAATGATTATGCGTGTTATACTCAAGTACCTGCCCATGTATTCCTCTTCGGAAATTACAAGATGCACCTATCTAAAAATAAAATTTCTCCATGCATCACGCATCGATATATACTGAAGATGGTGGATCATCCAAATATAATCAGCATGCCTACACGAACGACTAATGGAATGCAAATGGTCGCTAGTATCTATATCAGAAAGAATTTGTTGCTTAAAGCCAAATTGCCGCATTACACGGTCCGAGCAATATATCTCACCAAGCTAAAAAAAACTATGAGTGGGACAATTGATGTTCATAAGTCCATGACCAATGTGTAGATAATAGGAGAAGTTAACATATCATATTCCAAATAAGGATTCTATATAATCTATTAAAACATCAACAATACAATTATTTTTCATCATTTACCAACATCAATGTATGCAATTATTTTTAATCATTTACCAACAATATAAAATTTCTACATCATCAACACAAGCAATTATTTCTCATTATTTACCAACATCAATGCAAATAATATCCCAACATTTTTCATTATAAAACAATTTCAACATCAACGCAACAAAATATTTCTTATCATTTACCAACATCAATACAAACAATTATTTCCCAACATTTTCAATATAAAAAAATTTCAACATCATCAACGCAAACAATTATTTCTCATCATTTATCAATATCAATGCAAACAATTATTTCCTAACTATTTCCAATATAAAACAATTTCAACAACAACACATGCAATTATTTCTCATCATTTACCAACATCAACGCAAATAATTATTTCCCAATATTTTTTAGTATAAAAAATTTCAATATCAACACAAACAATTATTTCCCAACATTCTTCAATATAAAAGAAATTCAACATCAATGCAAGCAATTATTTCTCATCATTTACCAACATCAATGCAAGCAATTAATTTTCAATATCACTTCTCAATATTTTCCAACATCAAAAAATTTATCTCATCATTTTATTTAATATTCTTTTGATTTGACTACTATCTATCTAACTCATTGTGATAAAATGAAAAAAACATCGGTTTAATTATTTTTAAAATATTTACTCCCACATCATCTGTTAATAAAAAATCAATGACCTTATTAAATAAAGTATTGTGAAAAAATTTCATAATCTAAATAACATCATTTGTATTATCAAAAACAAATTACTTGTATTCTAATTGAAGTTGTAGCTCAACCTCCAAAACTTAAATAGACATAACAGGTTTAGACTCAATTCGTGACAGCCCCAAGTGTAAATGCTCCTATGACCATAGCTTTAAATATAAAAAAATACAATAATTAGTAACCAACTCAAAAATAAAAAACATAATACAAAAAAAAAACTTATTACATTTATTTTACTTGTAAGAAAAATAAACATCCTCCACCTTGCTTTGCTTTTTTTAAACTAGCTTAACATAAATGCCTATACAAACATTCAAGGACACCTGAGCCCCAACTATACAGTGGATTCAAAATTCTCTAGCAGTGATAGGTAAAACAAGAGCATATACGTCCCACTGAGATTCATGAAAAGTATAGTGCCAAATATATGAAGTATGTATGCTCAAGTATAACTGCACAATAGAACACCAAATTCAAATCAAATATAGACAAATCAATATGTTAATTGAACTATTAATATGCATTAATATACCATTGTAGGATCTTGCCATTATAATCATCAGGTAATTCAGAAAAGTTTTTCCAAAGCCATTTCATGCAAAAAATGTTCCCCTTGAACATTTCAGGAGGGAGCATTCGTCCGAATGCGCGCTCGCATAGAGTGACCTTATTTTGGATATCCATGACAGTAAGTGCTCACCCATCTATAGGTAAGCAAAGAAAAGTAACAATATCCTATAATATAGGCGTCAGCTCCCCTACATGAAGGTGAAATGGGTGAGTCTCCCATCTCTATCCCTCAATAAATGTCATGAGTAAGTCATGATCTATCATTATGTGCTAAAGACATGTAATGTAATAAAAATCCATATGCATGATGTATAGGATCATAAGATCTGGAAGAGGCATCAACTTATAGAATCTGCAGTACATCTTACCCAAATCTTGTATAATAAAAGAAAAAATTTGATGTGTTGACATGAATTATAAGATAATTAGCACAATAATTTATAATTTTTATTATATGAAAACAAACATATATTACCATTCCATATGGCCTTTGATCTGTGTAACTCCTACAATTGTAGAACAGAATGATCAACCGGACTAGGATCCATGTACTAAGAAACTCTATGTTTAGATGAAGATGATACACCTTACGTCTGTGGCATCCTAACCAAGTGTACATATAAAATACAAAATATAATTCAAAATTAGAAAATATATATTTTAAATAATTACATTATAAACAATAATAAATACAACGCAAATAATTAAGTATCTTGTTATATACGTTGTTTGTATTCACAAGTTTGTTTATTATTCCCTGCTTGACCATATATGCCACATCTATATTAAGAATTCCCCTCTTTTTTATCCATCTTATTATGCAATCGAGTTGACTATGATTGACCTCAACCGGTTTTCCATCTTGAAAGGTCTAGGTATACCTAAGGACCAGTATATTCACTCAATTCTAATTCATCAAGTAAATGATAGAATTGAGTCTTATAGTTGTTTTTATACATCTGAACACTATAATGATGATCAACATACTGGGTAATATTAAGATGTCTTTCTGCATAACATGCAAGAATATATGAACAAGGTCAATGATAACTTTTCCATTTACCCATATGGATGTTCCATCCCCTAACTTAACTATTCATCTAACTTCCTTTTTGACACCTAGTTTATAAGGGGTGTGAACCTGAAAAGTGTCATCATCAACATTGAAAAGTACTAAAGCATGATCTTTGGATCTAAGTATGTCGACATCCAATTCTAGCTGAACAACAGGAGGCCATAATTTCCCACAAGCAATGTAGTTATATGCATCCCCTTTTTATGTAACAACATAAGCATTAGTTTTAAAAAAATGTCAATTAGACTAAAGCAGAAATAGGCAAAGAATATACACCTTAAATATTCAGAAAGGTTTGTTGTCATATTACCACATCAGTGACCCCTATAATAAGAAAGTGTCCACCTTTCTTTTGGTTCTCGCTCAAGCCATTCTTTCTATTGTAGGTGACTATTGCCCATATCTTCAAACCACACATTAAATTTATGCTTCAAAGCTTTATAACACATCTTAAAGAACTTTTTTTTTTGCTGAAAAATCTTTGAATTTGTGATTGAAGTTGTTTGTAAGATGTTTAACATAATATTGATGATATCCAATTAGTTTAGGTCAAATTTCTATCAATCCATGCTTAATACCAGCATGCTTATCTGATATATTTTATATATATATATATATATATATATATATATATATATATATGGTCACTTGTAATGTGATGTTGAATAAGTTGTAAGAACATCTCCAGTTGACATTATTTTCTTCTTTAACTAGTGTATAAGCTAAAGGTAAAATCCTATTGTATGTATCAAAAGTAACTAAAATCAACAACTTTCCACTTAACCTTCCATGTAAATAGGTGCCATCCACACTGATAATTGGCTTACAAGACTTGAACCCTTTAATTACAAGACCAAAGGCACATAAAACTCTACCAAAAATAATTGTCTCACTATTAAACTACCCATTATGTTTCTACTCAATAACTATCCAAGGATTTGGTTCTTGTAAAGACAAAAACAATCTAGGTAATATTTCAAATGAGTCCTCATGTGTTCCAAAACATTCCTCAAGTATCATTTGTTTTGAAAAATTTTAAACTTTTAGTGTAATTTGATTTCTTCTTATATGTTAGAAATAGTATAAGCAAGGTTATCTTAAACAAGAGTTGAGACCACTGATGCAATAAATTTTGTATCAAGCTAATGATGATCTTTTTTTATGTATGTATTGGTACATGTATGTTTACCTTTCAACTTTGATTTTCAAATGAATCTGACCTTTTATGGTATCATTGACATTTAGGTGCATGAACATATTGTAATTGAATGAATGTTAGGTTTTAACGTTGAACTTGGTATTCAAGTGAATGTGCAATGTTCTATTTATTAACATCATTCACCAAATCATCTTTTCTTCTGAAAGTTTGCCCAACTACCAAATCACCACTACCAGCTGATTTTCTACGATAAATCAACCAATTATTACAAACCAATGTCATCAACTCTAGTATCATGATCAAATTCTAGAATAAAAGACCTCATCATCAACACCACCACCATCATCTAAACCCATGGCATCTTCATCTTGATTATCACTAGGTTCAGAGGAGTCATACTTACGATGATCACAATATGCAATTTTAATCGTATTTTCATCAAAAATTCTCATAACCATATCTTCCAATGTCCTAGACGTACCAACACTAACTAAATGTGATAATTGTCTAAGTGGCTGAATAGATATGGGTATAGATACATTAGTATCTCTATTTTCCATATTATATGAGCTACTAAGTTTAGGTCGACTACTCACATACAACTTCATCATGTTCATTCCACTTTGGCTGAACAGTTCAATCATATTTCTAAAATCCAACTCACATGCAATGAAGGCATGTCATTTGATGAAATTTATATTCTTGAATTATTGTTCCTAACATGTTTTTTGATATTCCCCAACTAGACACCTCTAAGTGATATTTATTTCTACTTCATTATAATTCATCCCAAGTCTTTCACATATAACATTTAAGGTATATTCAAATGACATGCCTCTAGTAGCATTCAAGAACATATTATGTTCATCAATATAAATGATACTATTATTCATATAAGGAACAATAGTACCATCATAATGACACAATAAAAAAAAGTTTGAAGACATATTCTATAAAATAAGAATACCCTTTTCATCAAAAACAAATTATCTCACAATTCAACGCAAACCATAATTGTTATTACTTTGACCTTAATAATATCATTGAAAAATATTTAATTGCTTCAATTATAAACTAAATGATCTTAATTGAACAAAATTCTCAATCACGATAATTTTTACCAAAATTCAATGTAGACTGTAGTTGTTATTATTTCAACCATAACCTTATTAATAACATCAATTGATTAAAAGTCCATCTAATTGCATCAATTAAAACAAAATTTATCTCAATTCAAGCAATATTATTAAATATGAAAAGTAACCAAATAATCCATTTAAACCCTAATTTCTCTAATTCAAACCTAATTGATTCCATAAATAACATCAATTGTATTAAAAACATATAATTACAACATTTAAAACCCAAAATTATCTCAACATCAACAAAACACCTAATTATCAAATACAACACAGATATTTATAAATCAAAACTCAATTTATTATTTCAATAATAAAACCCATAAAACTAAGAGACAATACAACTATTTTACCTTGCCTTTTTGATGTCTAGGTAGTGGTTCCACCAGTTGTGATGGCGGGGAGGTTGTCAATAAAAGTTTGGCTAATGGTTTACAATAATAATAATAAAAAAAAACAATAGAAAGACTTGTGGAGATAATGAGAAGATGATTCTATTGTTTTGGTGGAGGATTGGATGTTGCTTTGGGTAATTTAAGGCTGATTTTGTTCTAGGTTTTTCAATTCTAGGTTTTTTTCCTTCACCAGAAGCGGCTGCCAAGGAGAATAAAGGGCTATTTATATATACTTCATAACTACTATTCCAAATCGTAGTTTTATTATATAACTGCAATTCAGAGAGTCGTAGTTATATTAAAATCACAATTCTGAATCATGATTTTTATTAAAATCGTTATTCTGAATCATGATTTTTATTAGAACCACGATTCAGAATCATGGTTCTCTTCAAAATATGCTTTTACCCCAAAATTCTTTTCAAAGAAGGCCATTCTATACATAAAAAATTAGTTGTGTTAGTTTTAAAAAAAATTCTATCTTTTTTAGCCACAAAGCTTGTCACTTCCCTTCTAGTAAAAAGAGAACAAACAACTAAACCTAACAAATTTCCAAATTTTATTTTAAAGTTGGGGTTCATATTTCCCGTTACAAATTCAATGAGGAAACAATTAATTATGAAAACATAAATGTTAGAGGTGTGTCTTAGAGGGTGCTTTGATTTATGATGGTCAATATTTGGGATGGAAATGATCGGGTTTTGTTATTAGAGATCTCAGTTTGGGTTAATATGGTGATGACTAGTTTTTTTTATTCAATGACAAACTTGTATTATATAATATAAGGGCTCTTTACTCATTAAATAGAAAATAATGAAAAATTTGTAAATAATCAAAATTTTTATTGACTTTTTTTTTTACAAGGATATTAAGTGTTAGCAAGTGTAAAAAGTTCAAGATTTAAATGGTAATTTCCAAACTATAGTGAGTAATTATATTATGGACCAACTATAGGATGCTATGAGTAATTTTTTTATTTAAAATTGTCATATGTAATAAAGAAATCCCTAATATTATTTTAAACATTGGTTTATAAATATAAATTTGATGTTTACATTTATTGTTTATAAAATGTTAATCTTGAATTTGTGTGGATATTTTTTTAGCCATTTTAAAGACTAGATTATATCTCATTCTACTATAACTGAATTTGAGCTAGATTGACTTGACCCATATAGGCCCATCAAGAGCAAGTTGTGGCCTTCAAGACCATTTTGAATATAATTGAAGAAAATGGCATCACAATTTATCTTTTTTCATCTTATGGGGTCCTATGCTTATATTTTGAAAAGTAAGATTAAGGAAATTTTAGAAGTATATCGCAATAAATTAGGCATAACTTTCTTTATAAATATCCAAATTAAGTGATCTTCATGGTAGGAGAAATATAAGAGGGGAATCCATAACTTTAATGTTTATAACTTTCTTAAAATAAGTTGATATGATGGAAAAAATAGGTTTAGAAGTCAGGGGTCGAAATCTACCGGGTTTGGAAAGAAAATCAAGAAAAAAAGAAAAAGAAAATTTTGGATCGAAGAAAGCAACATGGAGGAGATCAAGGAAATAACAAGACTAGAGCTGATAAAAAAAAAGGAACAAGAAGGAGAGAACCGTAAAGAAATCACGCTGCATAAGAAAGTCACGCCAGAGTGGAGCTCTTCATCAACAAATTCCAAGCAAAAAAGTTTTATTCTTCTCTTTAATTTTCTTTTAATGTATTCCAATAATAACATAATTGATGTCAAATTCAATAATTATGTTTTTTGCATTATACAACACGCATCACAATCGCAAAGTTCCCTATTATCAATTTTTCCCACACTTTTATTATTAGTGAGCTTCCTACTATAATTGATTCATACATAAAAATACATAACACACCAGAATTTTTGTTCTTTCCCTTTATTTGGCTCTTGGCCGAGCTTAATCCAAGGGGGGGATTAAGGATCCCCTCTATTTTTTTTCTAGCTAATTTTTCTTACCACATTTGTTGCAATGTCGCGGTCGCACAAATTAATTACCCTAATTTCAAACACAACACACAAGATAGTATAGAGCAAGTAAGGGGTCGATCCCACGAGAAAGATTCAAGTCAGATTTTTATGCTAGATGATATGCAATTTGGGGGGGGTTTGGATGTTATCTAAGCTAAAGCAAAAGAAAACAGAAAACTATCAAACAAAATTTAATAAAATCAGAAAATTATCAAGAGAACAAACCTTGGTTGCAAGCACACATCCACCTACAGAAATCAGAACTGATCATGGAAACGAAATATCAATTTATATTCTGAATATTTATCTCTTCTTAACATTGGTTAATTAACGGATCCGCCGTATAACTAAACCTAACCATCAAACAACCACAATGTCCGCACTAGTAATTTAATTCAATGGAAGCCTTAAGAACTAGATAAGTTGATTAATCAAGAAAACATAACTGTCCGCAGTCTATGTTTGATTTGATTGAATGTTTTCCCTAAGATTAATAACGTAGATCCGCCACAATTATTAAACTCAGTTGCTTCACAAGTTCATATACCACAACTCCGGTTTTGATATTAAACTTAGCAATAGATTGTCTACAATAATAACTTAGAGTCCGCTCTAGCAATTAAAATAAACAATCATAAGAAAAATAAGCATAGGAGAACAAACATATTCATCATATAAACTGAAAAGAAAAGGTAAAATAAATCTCACAGTTCTTGAAATCCGAAGGTTTTCGTGTCTTTGCAACCAAGAAAAAGTGTTTAGCCTTGCATGTTTGTTGAAAAACTAATCAAAAAGAAGGAAGAATGCATGATTTTGGGTTTCTTAGAGGAAGGGAGCATTTTTATCTTCTTGGCTGACTGCCCCCCTTCTCTTCTCTCATTCTTTTTATATCCTAGGAAACCCTAGTCTCTATTTTACAAAATAGTCCTCCCTTAAGTAGACAGTTTACATTTAAGTACTTCAATAATTATTTTCCTAAAAAGGGAGAAATAGCCTTGCATAAAATCTTCAAGCTTTGACTTAGAGGAGCTAAATTGCTAAAATAAAAACTTGGATATCGGTTTAGATGCTTCGGAACATAATTTGGACTCGTTTGTTCACGAAACCTGTTTGCTGGCAGAATTCAGTTGTCATCTTTGAAAAATCATATCTCCCTCATCTGACATCATTTTTGGCTGACATTTGAGCTTTTATATAAATTTGAGTCAGGAATCCAAAACAATTGAGTTTGGATCAATTGGACTTCTGTAGCTCCAGATATTCAAGTCGGAATGGCCAAAGGTCAACATTAGCAGATTACAAGATTTGACTTTGAAGGCTGCAATTTCCATGCTCTTCCTTATTTTATTTTCTTGCCTTAGATTTCCAGAAATGTATGGATGTTAGCTTTTTAATGCCACTGGAATGACTTCATTTCAACCTCTAGAGCTCACGTTCTGCACAAAACATCGACTGAAGGTCAAATCTGTCAATTATCTCCAATTTACTCTTTTTTGCATCTTTCATCCAAAAGTGCCTTCAAAACATAAAACAAATAATATCAAAGCATTTTATATATAAAACATAGGTAAAACACTAGTTAAATGTGGGTGAAACTATCTAATAATATGGTTGCATCAACATTCACTCATTGTCCACATTCTACACATACCATAAGTATCAATCAACCCTAAATTTCAGAATTCCTTTCCTCCCCCGTTCCATCCTCACATGGCCGGCCATATTACGAGAGCGTTTGGAAACGCAGGTAAAAATTCAAATTTTTTTTTGCTAAAAATTAATTTTTTTTATGTTTTAGATCGTTTTGATGCACTGATCTCAAAAATAATTTTTAAAAATAAAAAAAATATCATTTTGATGCCTTTCAGCATGAAAAGCATTTTGAAAAGTAACCGCAACCACACTCCCAAACAGGCCTTTTAGTCAATGATTTTTCTTTAATAATTTTGTGTATTTTTCATGTTCAGAACATCATATGCTAGCTTAACTAACCTCATTCTAACAATTTCTGCATTTCCCTCAAATTTCCTTCAAGAACCCTAATTTATAGAATCTGAAATTGATGCACAACTCCTACTTAATTGTTAATTTATTTTACACAATTAAATCTCGTGTCCATACCTTCTGAATGCTCAAGTTAGTTGAAGATTTTAGCCCCTCCTCTCAAGCTTGTAGCTGGCCCTTCTCCCCCTTTTTTTCTTCAATTTCTGCACTTGTTTCCCTTGTTAGAACCCTTGTTATTGGTTGTCCTCTTTACTTAGGGGCCTAGGTTTGTATAGTTCTAGGTGTTTTGGTGTTTTTTCCTCTCTTTTGAAGAAGAAAATCTGCACTCTCCCCCATTCTTAAATCAAGCTTTCCTCTTCAAGCTTCCGACCATCAAAGAGGAATGAATGGGGGTATTTATAGCCCCCTTTATTCCTAATTATACATTGGCCTCTAATCTTTTTTTTTCTTTACAAATTGAGTCATATTCCTTATGTCTCTCATATTTTCTTATTAAATGTCTTAATTATTACTTTTATTTATTATGATTCTCTTTTTGTTGGGATTTTACATGTTAACTTCGATTAATGGGATTCATATGAGGATCACCGATAATAAGTATTGCGAACCATCTCATTTGAAAGCGTTTACTGATACGAAAAAATAAATAGTATAATGTGTTATTCACAATCAGAATTAATATTTAAAGAACCATATACAAAACTGATCATAGTTAGGAATGAATAGTTATGCATGGAAGAATTCTATATGTACAAGGATTCCCAGACCATAATACATGCCATCAGTTGTTTGTTGAACGTAGTTCTAATAAAATAATACAGCATAAGGTTGTATGAAGATGTGAAGTAAAATATTAAAGATAGACTTGGTAGGAAGTTACTAATAGCCGGATTTGTTGGCAATCAAATGGGTTTTGCATTATTAGGGAGTTACAGAACAAGTGGTTATCCTGCTAATTGGTGATGGGAGTAGTATAATTCTTTCTTACAAACTCATCTAACTTCATGTTTTAGGTAGGCTAATGATGATAAATGAAATGACCGTATGAAAACCCAAGATTATTTAGATTGAAGAGGACCCTCAGCTCATCAGTGTCGGAGCACAAGAGAGCCAAAAACTCGGAATGTAAATGCGGGTGGCCATTGAAGTCAAGATGGCTGAGGGATGGACACACAGAAGTGATAGTGGAACGCCACAAAACGTCATCCTAGCTTATCGACACGCCCCACCATGGAAGGTGTTTATACAAAAGAGAAACCCCATGTTAACAGTAAACTAAAAATGGATGGATGAAAGCGAATATTCGATGCCTCATGGTCCCCACAGACCCCATCTTCTCTCTCTTTCACCAGGAAGAAAGAAGCCCATCATGTGTAACTTTACCATTATCGGCTTCAACTTGATTTGGCAAGAAACTCTTGAAGAAAAGGTAGGGCTGGCATTTTGTCTTACATGGGAAATCTGGCAAATTAAGAACTGAATTCATGCATTGTTTTTGGATTTGGATCTATCAAGATAAGATACGACTGAATAGTTAATGGGCAGTGAAACTTTTTTAGGTATTCTTGTAAAGTCAAGTGGGACAGACAATATTAGGTCACTACAACATTTAACACTTTTTATGACGGTGTGAGAATACCATTTTATCGGTGAAAATTTTACTAATTAATTCACGGACGGAATATGTCCGTCGGAATAACGTTCGTCGATAATTCCATCATTTATCGCTAATTCTGTCTGTAAAAAACAAATAAAAAACTGATGGTTTACAAACGGAAAATGCACGCCAAAAACAATTCTCACTTCATTCCGTCGGTATTTTTCTCTGGAAAATTGTCATATAACCAAAAAAAATACCGTATGTAATTCCATCGGTGATTATTTAAAATATTTTAAAAAAATCTATTTAACAAAACTAGAAAATAATTAAATTAATATAAATCAACACTCCATAATACTCAGAATTGAGTTGCTTGAAAAAAAAAAAACAAAATCAACTCAAAAAATTTGCAACAAATAAATAACACAAAAAATAAAACAACAACAACATTGATCACATATGAAAAAAAATCCTACAACAACATTCATACAATTATTAAGAATAGAAAAATTTAAAAATAAAATAAAATAACCCAAAAAAAGAAGAAAAAAGAAAAATCTTACCTTAATGTAGTTGCGAGTGAAGCTGAGAAGAAAAAAAAACAAATTCATAAACTATGTTAATTAAAAAAATATATAAAAAGAGAAAATAAGAAAAGAGAAGAAGACATACTTAAGAGTGGAAGAGAAGAGGAGTTGAGGAGAGAAGAGAAGAGAAAAAAAGAAAGTGGATGTTGATGTTTTTTACATAAGAGGAGGAAGAAGAAGGAGAAGAAAAAGAAGAAGAATAACAGGCTCGTTTGTTGTGAAATGAGAGATTATATTTATTGGGGCTTAATACCGACAGTTTTACCGATAGATAATTAAATATTAATATTTCTAACCATTCCGTCGGTGATTTCGTATGTAATATTTAATTTAAATTTTCAATTTACTCGAAAATTTTCAGAAACTCACCAAATAACACCGATGACTTTTCAATCCGTCAATGTTTTTGTCTGTAAAGAACAATAATTAACAATGTAATTAGGAAGTGAATAGTTCCAATGCTCTCTAAAAATACCGACTGAATTTTTTGTCGGTGATTCCCTTTGTAATTAACATGATGAACAGTGTCATGGAGAAGTGAACAATTTACCAATAATTTTACCGACAGAATTAATTCCGTCGGTAATTCTGTTGGTATAAATGACATGTCATCTTATTTTTTGGCTTTGTTTTAATTCTTTTTTTTCTCACTGTAATTCCCTCGGTATATACCAAAGGAATATTTCCGTCGGTAAAATTCACAGTAATTTATCGACAAAAATATTCTATCAATATTTCCGTTTGTATTTATCAATTTTCTGGTAGTGGGTTAACTAGATTCATCTGATTTAAGAAATGAAATATTACTTTTATTAAATTTCTAGCCGATCATGAAAGAGGAATGAATAGGGTATTTATAGCCCCCGTTCTTCCTAATTATACATTGGCCCGTAATCTTTCCTTTTCTTTACAAATTGAGTCATATTCCTTATGTCCCTCATATTTTCTTATTAAATTTCTTAATTATTACTTTTATTTATTATGTTTCTCTTTTTTTTTGGGATTTTACAGGTTAACTCCGATTAATGGGATTCATACGAGGATCACCGGTAATGAGTATTGCAAACCATCTGATTTGAAAGCATTTACTAATACAATAAAATAAATAGTATAATGTGTTATTCACAATTAGAATTAATATTTAAAGAACCATATACAAAATTGATCATAGTTAAGAATGAATAGTTATGCATGGAAGAATTTTATATGTACAAGGATTCCCAGACCATAATACATGTCATCAGTTATTTGTTGAACGTAATTCAAATAAAATAATGCGGCATAAGGTTGTATGAAGATGTGAAGTAAAATATTAAAGATAGACTCGGTAGGAAGTTATTAATAGCCAAATTTGTTGGCAATCAAATGGGTTTTGCCAGAATTATTGTCATCTGCAAGGGGATGACCAGATTATACTTAGTGGCCATAGTATCAGCGACTAAGGATGAGATAGAAATGATACTTAATGGCCGCAGTGTCGGTGACTACAGATAAGAAAGGAACGATACTTAATGACCATAGTATTGGTGACTAAGGACATGATATAAATTGATAGTTAATGATCAATTATCGATATCTATAAATATGACAACTTTTGATGTTTAGTTGCCTTAAAGAACGACGACCAAGGAAGCAAAGTATGATTTTGTTAATTGTAGGATGATGTAGGTTCTCTTTTCCCTATGCTTCTAGTTAAGTTGGCAAGTCCTTTAAATTAAATCGTGGGCAATGAAAATTACTTCCTAGTTGTCCCTAATAAAAAGGGAATTCATGTGGTTGTTGTTGTTACCCATTTTTAGATTCCCACACAAAAATGAGAAAATACAAAAAAATATTCGGAAGAAATCCAAAAAATAATAAGAGCGAGAAAATGATGCTAGAATGCCCATAAAATGGCTAGAAATTGGTTGAGGAGGTTCAAAAATACAAGAATTGAAATTTGACAGTATATTTTTGACTGATGAAAGCCATGTTGACAAGAAAAATTCAATTTGAGGAAGAAAAGTTCAAAATCAAATGTTTATGAACTCAATTAAATTTTATTAAAGGTTTAATTGAATTTATAGATGATTTGATTACAAGAAAAAATGTTTTTAAGTCAACTTGGACTTTATTGGGAAGAAATTAAAGTTCAAGGGTCGAATTACAATTTATCCAGGAACTTAATTACAAAATTTCAGAACTTGAGTGACCAAACAGAAAATGATCATTTCACATCTCAAAACAACTCACTGTTCATCACCTTTTTCATTACACTAGGGAAGCCGTTTCAGCAGGAAGAAGAAGAAACAATTAGCCTCAGCTACCACGATGCAATACGTTACTGACATGTATGGCATTTATTCGGCTATAAAGCCAGAGAAAAACAGAGAGAGGGAGAGCGTAAGGAAGAGAAGAGGAGAGAAAGGAAATAATACAGAGGGAAATACAAGAGAAAAAAAAAAGTGAAACTCGAAGCAAGGCCGAACAAGGAGAGGAACAAAAGAGCAAAGGAAGAGAAAAGAAGAGACCGAATGGCGAAGTAGAGAACACAGACAGCAGAAGAGGTCAGCACCACCATCGTCTTCATCTCTCCAGAACCAGGTATGTGCACTTCCCTTCTCAATCCCTGTAGTAAAAATGATGCATGCTAGTCCATGAAAAACAAAAAGAAAACGCAAGAAAGCCAATACTAAAATCGTCATTCTCCAATTGCATAGTAACTCTGTGCTTACATTCTTGCTATTTGCAAGAACGAGTACGAACTGTGTGGAAGGTAATTTAATTACCTTCGCACTGTTCATGCACGCGTAAAATTTTATGCATGTGTGGCCTAGTTGGGTCACTAGCTTGGACCAGTGACCTGCCTGGGCTGGCTGGGTCCAGCCCAACCATATAGGCCAGGTTGGGCCCAGCCCGAAAGAAAAAAAAAGAAATTTTCTTCAAAAATTATTTCAAAAAAAAATATGTGATTTTCCCGCGTATTTTTCTACTGAATTTTGCTTAATATTGGTTGATATTTTTATACCGTAAAGATACAAATCCAGTATTAAAATACCTAGTGTTCATAAAAAACATTGAAAAAAAAATTTTTTTGTTTTAATGCATACGGCCAAGTATCTCAAAGAAAAAATCATATCATATTTTCATACAACAAAAATTCAAAAATATGTATCAACTTGCATTTTGGCTTTAATAACTATTTTTTAAAGTCACGAAAACTAGGCCAATATTTCAAAAATTTCAAAAAAAATATTTTTTTCTTTTAGTGTCTGGGGTTACGACCTTATATGTAAGACGTATTCCGACAAACTATTTATTGTACAGGAAAAACAGTTTTGGTGCGAACATACTCCAATGGAGTTATATGAGGAAACTCATATAAGGAAAGAGGATAAAGAAAAAGGGTGAAAAAGTTTATCGATAATAGAATCAAAGACTTCATTGTAAGTATTTTTGGATAGTTATAATTGTATTACTCATTTTTTTTTTTAAGGTTTAATTGGATTTTGACTTTTTGTTTTGTTTATATATATATATATATATATATATATATATATATATATATATATATAATGCCAACATGGTTGCTAAACATGAAAAAGACAATTACAGTTATCCTCCTAACGATCCTTATTTGTGGTTGGAGGCTAGAGCAATTGATAGACTTGATAAGAATTGAGTTATGGTATGCTTATAGCATTGACCGAAGATATAAGGGTGAGTCGTAGTGTTTCAATGGTAGGCACACAACATTCCGACTTCAACTAGACATCCACTACAACATTTAACAGTTTTACCAACGGACCAAATCCGTTGGTGTGAGATTACCACTTCGTCGGTAAATGTTTTACCGACTAAATCCTCGACGGAATGCGTCTGTCAGGATAGCTTTCGTCAGTAATTCCACATTCTGTCAATAAAAAAAAATACAAATGGTTTTACAGACAGAAAATGAGTGTCGTCTGTCAGGATAGCTTTCGTCAGTAATTCCACATTCTGTCAATAAAAAAAAATACAAATGGTTTTACAGACAGAAAATGAGTGTCAAAAAAATTCCCGCTGGAAATATACAAACAAAAATATTCCGTCGGTGATAGTGGCATATGAAGTAAATATTTTTCAACTCTCGGTGAAATGTCGATGGAATGTATTCGTCTGTGAAAACATCGGTGATTATGGCATTTACAGTAAATATTTCTCAACTCTTGATAAAATACCGATGGAATGGTTCCGTCTGTGAAGACGTTGGTGATTGTGGCGTTTCCAGTAAATATTTTCAACTCTCTATAAAATACCGATGGAAACATTCCATCTGGACATCCGTCGGTGATGTTTTAAAAAAATTATTTAGAATAAATAATATAAAATTATATAAATTAATAGTAAAAAAACCAATTATGCAAATAAAATTGTATTAAACATGAAAAATATAAAAATAAAGTTAAATAATATTCATCCAAATATTCATAACAAATTTAATATGTTTCAAAAAAAAAATTAAACTAGAACAATGGCGGAGCTAGAGGAAGAGGAGGAGGTGGTGGAGGATGGTCGTTCCCGGGACGGAACGGCCAAAAAGAAGGCGCACATGTATCATCACCCATCTTTGATCTAATGTCCATGACCATTTGGTTGAGTTTTTGATAATCCGCCGAGAGTTGAATGTATTGTTATTTCAAGGCCATGAACTCCTCAGACTTGGTGCTCGATACTGATTGGGAGCTCCCAACGGTTGAGACACTACGGGCCGCCCGCAAGTTCTCAGCTGTAGTGTTGGAGAGCCATACACCTGATTTTTATCGGGTCCCCTAGACGATCCTACCTCCATCCACAAATCTAGATTGAAATCTGGATGGGTCCAAGGATCGTCCCCATATCTCTCCCTTAACCGGCTATTATAGGTCTCATGAAAATGAAAAAAGAAATCATCATATTCAATTCAAGAAAAATAATAACTTACGAAATAAAATGGTTGAACAAACATACCACGAAGTGTTGAGCGCGATTCTCAATGAATTGTTGCACCCCCTTTTGGCGGTCTTCACTCCGCACGTGCGTCTCTAGAAACAACTCCATTGGGCTGGGCTCACGTCCAAGAGACATAGCCTGTAAGAAAAAAAATTAATTAATTAAGAACAAATTAATTAACGATATATTTCATTTAAATTAATCTTACCATCCGTTTTGCATGTGCAGCAAGCGGAACGGAGCCGCCGGTGTGCATGGTCACCAAACCATGAATTTGTCGGTTCCGGTTGTCGACACCGGACTGTGAGCATCATGTGAACCGCTCAGATGTCACGTGCTCAATATATTGCGGCCATATATCCCCCGGGATGTATGACAGTTTGAAATCCCTCCAAATTACCACGTCATTCCAGCCTTGTAGACCGTTATCTCTCGCTTATTTTTTGGCCTTTTTTGTGTTTCATAGCAAAAATCATGCAACCTTCTTCCATAGTGACAAATTAGATTTTAAAACAAAAAAAAATTTAAAAATATCGTATTGTTTTCAATGTTACCTAGTTACCGCGTGATTTCCCCACACCCTTCTCGTAACATTGTCATGCGCATTGTCCCACTTAAATTTGTGTTGTGTATAAATAATTTAGTTAAAATAAAAATAATAATTTATTTACAATTATAATAATAATTTATTAAAAATAAGTTAGAAATTAGAAATTAACACCAACCTGAAATCTTCAAAACCATGCATCGATATAAGGACTCCATTTAGGATGTCTGCAAACCTGACTCCATCGAAATAATGGAATCTCCATCGACTATTTAAACGCTAATGATATTACTCGGGCGGCCTCAACATTTGGGAACCTAAAAATAAATTAAATTAATGAAATATTGATTAATTGTTCATAAATTATGTGATAATTAAAAATAAAATAAAATTGAACCGAAACAAACTTACATTGAAATGGCATCCTTCCAATGTACCTCGTACTTGCGGGTGAATTGATTCCGCTGTGAGCGCACACTACCTCTGCGCTATGAAACCGCGCTGGAAAAGGCAGCATCGCGAGTCGGCGCAGGTGACTCTTCTTGATCGGCACCTAATGACATGTCATCCTCACTGCTAGAAGAACTAGCTGTGACCATATGTGAGCGACGAGCTGTTGATTTCATTCTACGCATCTATATAATTTTATACGAATAATTACATAATTAAATTCAATTATTAAAAAACAATTCGGCAACACCTCCTCTATACTGGAGACTACCCAAAGTTTTCAAACCTGCAAATATTGACGACAACCAATTGACCCCATTCAAAAATCTTATATATAACCTAACATCTATATAAATAACAATTAAAATCAGTGGAAATAATTAAACACATATCATGCAATAATAGAGTAAAATTGAGATAAAATAATTAAATTTATTCTTATATATTCAATTACTAATTACAAGGTAAATTCAACAATAACAATTAAAATTCAACAAAGTATTCAATTATTATGGCAATAATAACAATAAAATATATTGAACAAATTTAAAAAAAAAAAACAATACACTTTAGGAATGAAAAATGATTACCTTAATAATGTGTTTATTTCAAGACTTTATCTACATTATAAAAATACACCAAAACAAAAAAACACAACAAAAATAACAATAACTAAAACAAAGAAAAAATGAAAAAAATGAAATCATTAAGCATATTAAATGGAAATACATACCTTTTAATTTGCTGAAGATTGAACTAGAGATTACAATCCAAAAAAACAAAAGTTTTGAAGGAAATGAGAGGAAAAAAATGAAAACGAGAGAACTCTCAAACAAAGCAGAGGAAAAATGAACTAAAGGGGCGATCGCTGAGATTTATAGTGCAGTTTTACCGACGGACTCACCAATGGCCTAATTAAATAATATTAATTTTTATTATTCCGTCGGTGACTTTTCAAAAATCTATCAGTAAATTTTGAATTTCGCACTAAAATTTTTTAATTACCCTCCATAATTTTCGCAGTCCATCGGTAATTCCGTCGTCCAGTTCACGCGGTCAGAGATGCATTAATACACGTCCTTTGGGATTCGCACAGTCCGTCGATGAGTCTGTCGGTATTGTGTACTGCGCCGATAAATGCCGACGAAATCTATCCGTCTGTAGAGACATCGATGATTGTGGCATTTCCAATAAATATTTTTCAACTCTCGATAAAATACTGACGGATTTTATCCGTCTGTAGAGACATCGGTGATTATGGCATTTCCAGTAAATATTTTTCAACTCTCAATGAAATACCGATGGATACATATTCGTCAGTATAGACGTCGGTGATTATGGCATTTCTAGTAAATATTTTTCAACTCTCTGTAAAATGTCGACGGATACTGTATCCGTCGGTATAGACATCGGTGAATGTGACATTTGCAGTAAATATTTTGCAACTCTCAGTAAAATACCGACGGACGGTTTCCATTTGTAGAGACGTCGGTGATCGTGCACTGTGCATGAAAGATTATGTTTGTATTGCCTATTTACCCTCCTGCAAACACTTAAAATACAAATTGCTGGCACAAAACAATAACAACAGTTAACAATTATAAAATAAATATTTCATGTTACAAAATATGATCCATAATATTACATTATAAAAAAATTCTTTACACTTTCCTTGATTCTGAAAGTTAGTTAGAATTTTCTTCTTTTTCGTCGTCAATTGAATCGTCATCAGCTCCATCGCAATCTTCAATATGGATATCATCATCATCATCTTCATCGATATTTGCTTGTCCGCTAGAGCTTAGAACAACATTTAACTCCTTTGCGTCAACATCAACAAGAGTATCATCGAAAACACGAAAATTTGAATTTTCTTCTAAGTCAATTGAAGAAGCAACTCGATATGGTTCAACCAACTCACTAACTTGAAAGACTTCATCTCGCACACTTGTGTCTTTGTTCTCATCCTGAACAACCTCGACACGAACCCTAGGTTTTGTTTTTAAAATGGATAACCAATCAACTCTTGATCGGTCCTTTCTAAAGGAAAGGGTGTATATGTAATAAACTTTTTGACATTGTTTTGCTAAAACAAAGACATCGTTTACGTTGCGGAGTCTAGCTTTTGAGTTGATTTCGACCAGACCATAATGAGGATCTACTCTCATTCCTCTGCTAGTGGTGTCATACCAATAGCATTTGAATAAAAACACTCTATTCTACTTGCTATGATATTGCAGTTCGCCGACCTCTTTTAATTTACCATAGTAGTCAACTTCAAACTCACTACAAGTCAAACCCTTAACACAAACACCGTTGTTGTATGTCTTTCTTCCATACTCGTATTCTTCAGTATGAAACACATATCCATTGACAAAATATCCATTAGAGCACTTAACTTTTCTTTCAGGGCCCAGGCTTAGTGAAGACAATGAAATAGCAGCACTCATTCCCATTTAATAAACCTTGTATATCATGTACAACAATAAACAGTATACGAGAATTCTGTAATAAAATACAGTAACTTTCTAAGAGATAATGAGTTTTTAATAGTATTTACATGTGTTCTGAACCACGTGGCAAATTGTTCATCTTTTAATTGAAAGATTTGGGATTCGGTCAGCTATAAGTTATTTGACAGTAAATATTGTCAATGTTGCTTACAAGGTTGTTCCAAATTATATGAGTTTATGATATTACAATATATAAATAGTACATTCTTAACGAAGTTTAAGTAGTACATATACTTACTGAATAAAAGGTCTCAACTCATCACAATTAAATAGAACATAATTGTGTGCTTGTCTGAACTCTATTTCAAACAAATATCTTCCCCTTATGGCATTTTTAGGTGTGGGTCGTCCAGGATTGGAGAATATTGACAAGCTCCCACTAGAAGGCACTTCACCACCATCATCATGTCGTGGAACATATTGATTCTTGTTCTCAAATAAGGTTCGAAATAGTACGAGATAAATGTTGAGATCTCCTCAACAATATAGGCCTCGCATATCAAAGCCTCAACATGCGTCTTGTTCTTAACCTTTTTCTTGAGATTGAACAAGTACTTGCATGGAATTAATCAAATATTTTCAATTAAGAAAAATAAAAAAAATACTTTTATATATAAATTACATTGCAACTATAATATCTAACCGTTCGAATGGATACATCCATCTATACTGGACCGGTCCTCCAACTTTTGCCTCGAACGGTAAATGTATGGGGAGATGCTCCATTGAGTCAAAAAATGATAGAGGGAATATCATCTCAAGATTGCATATTGTCTCGATGATATTTGTTTCAAGCCTCTCAATGTGATCAACATTCAACTTGTTGGAGCATATATCTCTAAAGAAATGACTAATCTCCGTGAGTGCATCCTATATCTCTTTTGACAAGAAATCACAATAAGCTAATGGAATGAGTGTTTGCATAAACACGTGGTAGTCATGACTTTTTATTCCACACAATCTGCATTCCTCCATATTAACCAACCTTGATATGTTTGAGGCATGTCCATCGGGAAAACGCAGACTCTTAAGCCATTTGTAGACTAGTAGCTGTGCATTTTTCTCTAACACAAAGCTTGCTCTTGGTTTTGTGACTCGTGACCCATCAAAAACCAACTCCATGTTTTTACGGTTACATAACAAAGCTATATTTAATCTAGCTTTGATGTTGTCATTTGTCTTCCCCTTCACATCCATGACGGTGTTGAAAATGTTCTCAAAATGCTCTTTTCTATGTGCATAATGTCAAGGTTATGGCGGAGAAGATTGGTCTTCTGACACGACCAAAAGATTGATGTCTTCTCCCAAGTGCAGGAGTGTCGAAGTAATAAATAACCCGGCAAGACCGGGGTCGAACCACAGGGAGGTTAATTGTATAAATTATAGATAACAATAATACAACAACAATAACAACAACAATAATAATAATAGTGAAGAAGAAGAGGAAGAAGTTGATGAGAACTTTGAGATGAAAGATTAACGTAAGGATTAAACAATGATAACAACAAATGTCAAGGTTAGAGGATCCACTAATGGTATTTCAAACAAGTATAGTATAAACTCTTATTATT